>Ga0210383_10000411_pt1 | contig 40047 bp, 31 predicted proteins | sample IncBWC14OmetaG_FD_160072 | JGI IMG/M metagenome (GOLD analysis project Ga0210383, IMG submission 160072) | Forest soil microbial communities from Barre Woods Harvard Forest LTER site, Petersham, Massachusetts, United States - Inc-BW-C-14-O ...
GGGGTCTCCGTCCATCCCCGCGGCCGGCGGCGGTAGTTGCTAACTGTCTGGCGGGCTTCCTGCTGAAGCAGCGGCATGTGCGGCTGGTCGACAAAGTCGAGCCGGATCCCCTGATTCGCTTCCTCCACCTGCGTCTGCACATGCTGATAGAATTGTCGCGGGCTCATCTCTTCCAGATCAATAAAGTCCGGCAACCGGATGCCATACAAAGCGGACAGCTGTCCCGCCAGGACCGGGTTGACTTCCGCAACATTGTCCAGCACTTTCAGGACATAATGATCCTCCTTCACCTTCTTATTCCTTTTCAGCGATGCCGGCAGCAGCAGCAGCGGTGTCTGGATCCGTTCGTCCGGGTCTTCTTTCAGATTATACCAGTTGAGGAAAGCGATTACCAGCTTCAGCTGGCTGAACCCATACTCATTTATATCGCGCTGTGATTCGAGCCGCACGCGGTCGAGCGAAGCGGACAGATAGGGATGGTCCTCAAACCGCAGGTATTTGTTCAGCACGATCTCATTCATCCCGGTGATCTTCTCCGCGACTTCCACATTCCACGTGAATAAGAGCTCCGGCCGGATGCTACGGTGATGCAATACGATCGGAATGCTGCTGACGGTCAGGTTCACGAATCGCCTGTTGGGTTTGAAATACAACAACCGGTTCCGCCGGCTGGTATCGAATAGGCGGGTGCGGAGCTTATTTAGGATATAGGCATCGCGCTGTTTCAGATCCTTTTGGAGCCAGCCCGCGATCTGACCCGGATCGATCTGCTTTTCGGGAGTGTAGTCACGGTAGTTTTCCAGCCGGCGGATGATGTCATACAGATCGGGTGATCTCCGGTCCCTGTCCAGCTCTGTCATCTCCGTGATCAGCCGCCCCAGGGTAGGATGGATCCGCGGGCGGTGACCGGAAGGGTTCACGCGCACCCGGGCAAATTCCGGTAGGTCCTTTTCTTCATACCCGTTCAACCCTAATGCCATGCTGCCGGCGACAAGCCCAAGGCAGAAGATATCCGTCAGCGGATCATGATGATCGCAGTCAAACTCATAACATCGGTACCCGCGGATATAGGCGCCGTTGCCGGCATCGATCCGGTACAAGGCGGCAGATGGCGCATGTGCAAGCGCTTCATCCATATCCAGCGTCATCTCCTTCACAAATAGGACATCGGGATGATCGAAGGGCGCCACCATTCCCGCTTCGTGGAAGCCCAGTACTTTCCGGAAAAGCGGCAGAACGAATGCGATCACATCGTCGGTGGAGTAATCTCCCTGATCGAAGGCGCCGGGAAGAAAAGCCTCGAAGCTGATACGGCTTGGCATAGACCCGTAAATTAAAAAACTTATCCCGTTCGGGCACGTCTCTGAACGTTAAAATATCCGCTAAAGTCTGGTTTCCCTCCGGCCGAAATTGCTCCCAATTTGACTACCTTCGCAGGATGCAGGACTATTTACGCGAATTGAATGATCAGCAGCGGGAGGCTGTAATGCATAAGGATGGCCCTATCATGATCGTAGCCGGCGCCGGGAGCGGGAAGACCAAGGTTTTGACGACCCGCATTGCTTATCTGCTTTCACAGGGAGTTAGCGGGTTCAATATCCTGGCCCTTACTTTCACCAATAAGGCGGCGAAGGAAATGAAGGAACGCGTGGGGAGGATCCTTGGCAACAATGAAGCCCGCAACCTGTATATCGGTACGTTCCATAGTGTTTTTGCCCGCATCCTGCGCGGTGAAGCCCATCACCTGGGATACGACCGTAACTTCACGATCTATGACACCGACGACGCCAAAAGCGTGCTGAAGACCGTGATCAATGAACTGAATCTTGACGACAAACAGTATAAACCCAATACCGTCTATAACCGCATCTCGTCGGCCAAGAACGCCCTCGTCGGCCCGGTGGAATACACCAACGACTACGCCCTTCAGCAGGCAGACATGCGTAGTAACCGGCCGGCTATCGCCCAGATCTATGACGCTTATACCAAACGTTGCTTTAAGAACGGGGCGATGGATTTCGACGATCTGCTGATCAAGTTCTATGAGCTGTTGAAAAATTTTCCCGAAAGCCTCCATAAATTCCAGCATAAATTCAAGTATATCCTGATCGACGAGTACCAGGATACCAACGCAGCGCAATACCAGATCATTAAGCTCCTGGGGGCGGCACATGAGAATGTCTGCGTGGTCGGCGACGACGCGCAAAGCATCTATAGCTTCCGCGGCGCCACGATTGAGAATATCCTGCAATTCCAGAAGGATTACGACGATGTAAAGGTGGTGAAGCTGGAACAGAACTACCGTAGTACCCAGAGCATCCTCAATGTCGCCAATGAAGTGATCCGAAACAATAAAGGTCAGATCCCCAAGAACCTTTGGACGGATAATGCGACAGGCGAGAAGATCAGACTGGTCCGCACGGCGACCGATAACGAAGAAGGGAAATATGTGGCCGATACCATCCAGGAACAGCGGCTGCGCAATCACTATAACAACCGCGACTTTGCCATCCTTTACCGGACCAACGCGCAGAGCCGCGCCTTTGAAGAAAGCCTTCGCCGGATGGCCATTCCATACACGATATACGGCAGCATTAGCTTCTATTCGCGAAAGGAGATCAAGGATTTCCTCGCCTACCTTCGCATCATCGTTAATCCCCGCGACGAAGAAGCCCTCAAACGGATCATCAACTACCCGACCCGCGGCATCGGCAAGACTTCGATCGACCGCGCTGTACTTGCGGCCAATGAACGCGACATCTCCATGTGGGAAGTGCTGGAACGGGCGGCTGAATTTGGTTTTAAGGCCGGCACCCTGGAAGCGATCAACAATTTCGTGCTGATGATCCGCAGCTTCGCCAGCATGCTTAAGAACAACAACGCCTATGATGTTGCGCAGCACGTTGGCAAACAGACAAACCTCGTCAAGGAGCTGTTCAATGATAAATCTTCCGAAGGATTAGCTCACTACGAGAATATCCAGGAATTGCTCAACTCCATCAAGGAATTTACGGAGATGCCCGATGAGGACGGCGTCCTTGAGACAGAAACCAAGACATTGGGTCATTACCTTCAGCAGATCACCCTTCTCACCGATGCCGACGAGAAGGACCCCAATGCCGACACGGTGAAGCTGATGAGCATTCACGCCGCGAAGGGCCTCGAATTCTCCTGCGTCTTCGCCGCCGGCCTGGAGGAAACGTTGTTCCCCAATGCCATGGCGATCAATACCCGGGAGGAGCTGGAGGAAGAAAGAAGGCTGTTCTACGTCGTGATCACCCGGGCAAAACAGAAACTGTGGATCACCTACGCCAATACCCGCTATCGTTTCGGCAACCTGGTCCAGAACGAACCCAGCCGCTTCATCGACGAAATACCGTCCGAATTCCTCGACCGCAGCTTTGCAGGCGGCGGTGTCCGCAACCAGGGCCAGGGTTTCTCCGGGCCCTCCGGCTCGGCATATGAACGGATCCATGGGGGAAGGGCGGTAAATGCCAAACCGTCCTACGTTCCTCCGAAGCCTCCATCAAGGACCATCGAGCACCGGCCGAGTCCGGACTTCGTCCCCAGCGACACTTCCGCCTTGCAGGTGGGTCAAAAGGTAGAGCATCTCAAGTTCGGTTTCGGGGAGGTTACCTCTATGGAAGGCAACACCCACAACCCCATCGCCACCGTCAAGTTTGAACACAATGGCGAAAAGAAGATTATGTTAAATTATGCGAAGCTGCGCATTGTCCCGGCGCAGTAATTTAGCAGCCCTGAATGCCCCGAACCTCTCGTCCGTGGAAATATTCTCGTGGTGGGAAAGAATCGCACCGCTTATCGCGACACGTCACAAAAAAAGCCTTGTGAAGGCAGTCGCGGCAGCGCTTGCAGTTATTGATTTTAATAAAAGTTTGCTATCTTTTACGCATGACCGAAATTTACAAAGTACAACCGGGGGGACTGTATTTTGTAACCCTGACCGTCGTCGGCGGGATCGATGTCTTTACCCGCTATGAATATTGTGATCTGTTGGTGGACAACCTGAACTACTGTATAGATAACAAACGGCTAAGGGTATACGAATACTCCATCCTCCCGAGCCAGTTGTATATGATAGCGGATATCGAATCGGGGAAGGGAAATCTACCGAAAGTACTAAGGGACCTGAAAAGCATTTCAGCCAAACAGCTCCTCCGGGCCATTTCCGAACACCCCGATGAGACGCGGAAGGAATGGCTGATGCGTCAATTCCAGTTCTTTGCCAACCGCTATCAGCACGATTCGGAGCATCATTTCTGGCAGTTTGGCAATCAACCGGTTGACATCGAAAAAATTGTAAAAAAAGGCAAACCCATGCCTTCCCCTATTGAAAAGCTCCTTGAGGCCAGATGGGTCGACGACCCCGCTCACTATATCTATTGTAGCGCCTGGCCGCACCAACGGGTAAGATTGGAAAAAATAAAATCGTACCTTTAAAGGAACCCCCTCCCAATTTGTCCACTCAAACAAGTTGCGTATGTTCTCGAATAACCAGCCGAGCGTTCCTCTTGATGCCTGTTATTTTCTGACACTCAATATAGTAGATAAGATCGACCTGTTCGTGCGACCTGCCTATAAACAGGTGATTGCCGACGCGCTGAACCACTTCATCCGCGCGCAGGGCCTTCACCTTTATTCGTGGTGCCTCATGGGCAGCCACCTTCACCTTGTGCTCCGAACCAGGGACGGTGCGGCGCCCGCCTACTTCGAACGGGATTTCAAGCGGTATACCACTCCGGCGTTGCTGAAAACGATCGAAATGGAAATGGATCTCCGCCGGGAATGGATGCTTCAGCGTTTCGAAGAATACGGCAACTCTCTCCGGCGGCTGGATAAGTATCATCTCTGGCAAAACTGCAGCAGCCCGCTTCGCATCGAGAACGACCAGCTCCGGCTCCTCATGGACCGGATCGCCCATGTACACGAGAACCCCGTACGTGAAGGGATCGTCGACCAGCCGGAAGAATACGTTTTTAGCTCGGCGCGGGATTATGCGGGCATCCGGGGTCTTGTCGCCGTCCAGGTCGTTCAGCTCCAGGGGTTGTTTGTCGGCAAGCGGATCTCTGCGAATTGAGATGTAATATTTTCGCTCATTCCGCGACCAACGCTATTAAGCCTCAAAATTGTCGAGTTGCAGGACCCCGCCATACAGGAAGCCTTCGTCCGGCTGGTGAGCGAACACCGCGGCATGCTCTACAAAGTCTGCCGGTTGTATTGTCGTTCCGTAGCGGATCGCCAGGACCTTTTCCAGGAGATCGTGTTCCAGCTTTGGCGGTCCTACCCGGGGTTCCGCGGCGAAGCCAGGATCAGCACCTGGCTTTATCGGATCGCCCTCAATACTGCCATCACCGGCCTCCGCAAACGGCGTGGCCTGATCTCCACGGTGGAGCCAGACCAGCTGCCGGCCGAATGGCAGGAATTTCAATATCCTGCGGAAAAGGAAGAGCAGGTCCAGCTGCTCTACGCCGCCATCGACAAGCTGACGGAGGTGGAAAAAGCCCTGACGATGCTTTACCTGGACGATCGGAGCTACAACGAAATGGAACAGATCCTCGGCATATCCCAGAATAACCTCCGGGTCAAAATGAATCGGATCCGGGACAAATTGCGCAAGATCACACAAGCAGATGTTTATGGAATTGGAAAGTCTTAAATATATCTGGCATTCATTGGAAGTCCCGGCACCTGGCGAACAGGAACGCCAGGCCCTGCTCGCCTTGCTGGAAAAGAAGTCGCAGGCACCCGTCGCCCGGATGCGCCGCAACATCATCGGGGAAGGCATCCTGCTTCTCGTCGCCTATACCCCGGCCATCCTCATCTTCCTGCTGGGATTCAACGGCCGCCTCATTGCGATTTCGTGGCTATTCCTTTCCGTGCTCGTGCTCTTTTTTGCCTACTATTATTGCAAATACCGGCTGCTAAATAAGATGCAATGCCCGACCTGCCAGCTCAAGTCAAATCTCGCCCGCCAGGTCCGGACCCTCAAGCGATATACCCGATTCTATCTGCTTGCCGGCACCGGGATGATCCCGCTTGCTTATGTCGTGGCTTATTTTATTATCCGCTGGAAAATGCCTTCGGTCAACCCCAACCCATGGCTGATCCTGCTGGTCCCGATCACGATCGGCACGTATTATCTCAATGCCTGCTACATCAATCGGCTCTATGGCCGGCACATCAAAAAATTACAGGATTTACTACAGGAATTGGATTCAGAGTGAGTAATTTACCGCCAAAACTACCTCCATGTCCAGGATCCTACTGACCGCATTCCTCCTCACGACCCTGACGACCACCGCATTTGCGCAACCCTCTAAAGACGAAGCGTCGATCCGCGGTATCATGGCTAACCAGGTAGACGCCTGGAATAAGGGCAACATCGACGCCTTTATGAAAGGCTACTGGAATAACGATTCCCTCGTATTTATCGGAAAATCCGGTGCCAGCTATGGCTACCGCCAGGCGCTGGCGAACTATAAGAAGAATTATAGCGGCCCCGATCAAATGGGCAAGCTCTTTTTCGACCTGCTAAAGGTGAAAAGATTGTCGGCCGACTATTATTTTGTGATCGGGAAATGGTTCCTCAAAAGGAAAGCCGGTGATATCGGCGGTATCTATACCCTCTTGTTCCATAAGATCAATGGACAATGGCGGATCGTCGTCGATCATACGAGCTGATGGGCGGCGGGGCCTCATCCGGGTCTCATCCGTGCGGGAATTTTTTCTTCCACGTGCGACGCAAAAACCAGGCATAGAGAACCCCGGTTCCCGCAAAAAACAGATAAAACCCGATATTCCAGGCATCGGGCCGCCCATAGACCGGCAGGAGATCGTAATAGATCCCCAGGGTCATGTTGATGAACAACCACAATAACCCTAGAATGACAGAAAAGAGGACCCGTCTTAAAAAATCCTTTACTTCCGGCTCCATCGGCATAACATAAATGGACCGGCGGGAAGCCGGTTTTGATTAATTTATCAGCAATTTCCTGAAATCGGTCGAATCTCCGTTAAAAACATCAAAATCAACGCGGGTGACGACCCCATTCACCCGGCCCGACTCGCTGTGCTGCCAGAAGGCCCAGTCACGGGAGATATTGGGCCGTTGCTTTTGAAGATAATGCGCCACCCAAAGCGGATACCCGTCGAAATCATCCTTGAGATATAGTTTATAGAAGTCCACATTGGTATAGATGATCGGGAGAACATGGTAATAATCCTGTACCGTCTGGAGCCATTCCTTTGCCCGCTGGCGCAATTTGTCCGGGGGCACCCCGTAGGTCTGTTCGATATCCAGCACCGGCGGCAGATCACCGGATCCCAGGTCGACGGAATTGATGAAATTCTCGGCCTGCGCCTTCCCGCTCTTGGTTGCAAGGAAAAAATGATAGGCGCCCCTGGCCATGCCCGCGTCACCAGACTTTTTCCAGTTTCGACGGAAGAATCCGTCCTCATTTCCCAGCCCCTCCGTCGCCTTGATAAAGGCAAAACTCATCTGGACATCCCCCACCCGCATCTGTTTTACCATGTCCCAATCGATAAAATCCTGGTATTTGGAGACATCGATGCCATGAATTTGATAATTGACCGGGATCTCAATGCCAAAAGCCGCATAGTTCATAAAATGGGCCCTTCTTTCCATCAGCCAGATATAACCCAGATAACCCATCACGCCCGCCACCACCATTCCCAGGAATACCAACCCGATCTTCCAGACCCTGTTTTTCCTTGATTTGTATGCCATCGCGTACAAACATAAAGTAGTATTTTTATATTTTAAAATGACCGGAGGTCATTTTGACCGATAGGTCAGACATTAGCGCTTTGCGGGAAATGCGTTAATTTCCAGAATACGCATTTTCCCGCAAATAACCATGTACTTCAACCGTAACGATACTTTCAACTTATTGTCAAAACTTACTTTCAGGCGTCTCTGGAACGGGATGAAGGTGCTGAGCAGCTATTACCTCAGCAAATGGACGAGGCGCGCCGTCCAGTGGGGTTACCCGGTCTCCCTCTCGTTCGAGCCCACCACTTCCTGCAACCTGCGATGTCCGGAATGTCCGAGCGGGCTCCGTGCATTTACCCGTCCTACCGGAATGCTGCGTCCGGATTTTTTCCATGCGACCATCGACCAGCTTTCGAGGGAACTGCTGTATCTCGTCTTTTATTTTCAGGGCGAGCCCTATCTGAACCCGGACTTCCTCGATATGGTTGCTTACGCTTCCGCAAAAGGGATCTATACGGCCACCTCCACGAACGCCCATTATCTGAATGATCACAATGCCCGCAGAACGGTTGAAAGCGGCCTCGACCGCCTTATTATTTCAATCGACGGAACAACTCAGGATGTCTATGAGCAATACAGGGTCGGCGGCCGTCTCGACAAAGTGCTGGAAGGTACCCGGAATATCGTGCGATGGAAAAAAGAGCTGAAAAGCAAAACCCCCTTTATCTTTTTCCAGTTCCTCGTCGTCCGGCCCAATGAGCATCAGCTTGCCGATATCCGCCAACTTGCGGCTGAAGTCGGCGTCGATCAGGTACGCTTCAAGACGGCGCAGGTATATGATTACCACAGCGACCCCAATGGATTGATCCCAACCCAATCCAAATATAGCCGCTACCGGCGTCTGCCTGACGGCGAATGGGCGCCCAGGAATTCCCTCAGCAACCACTGCTGGCGGCTCTGGCATGCCACCGTCATCACCTGGGATGGCCTGGTGGTGCCCTGCTGTTTCGACAAGGATGCGCAGCATCCGCTTGGCGACCTTAAGGGTAAGCCATTCAAAGAGGTCTGGCAAAATGAACAATACATCCGATTCCGCCGCGAGGTTCTTCAAAGCCGCAAGAATATCGATATATGTGCCAACTGCAGTGAAGGGGCCAGCGTCTGGAGGGACTAAGTCTATGCCATTATCTTCGTCTATAGCAGCACGTTTGCAATACCAGCACCACACGATCCGCGAGATCGTCGGGGATCGGCCGGACCCTGTTCTGCGCCGGGAAGCAATCCCCGGCAAATGGAGCGCCCACTCCAATATCGCGCATCTCGCCGCCTATCAACCCGCATTCCTCAACCGTCTGGACCGGATCGTCCGCGAACCTTCTCCTATATTTAATCGCTATGTCGCGGAAGAAGACCCGCTCTTTTCCCGTTATCTCGAACGCTCCGCCGTCTCCTTGCTTGAGCAGATCGATGCCGACCGGTCCCGGATCCTCTCGTTGTTGATGGAGGTGGACGAATCCTATCTCGAGCGGACAGCGTTCCATCCCCGTTTTGGGCTTCTGACCGTCGTTGACTGGACCGAGTTCTTCCTGCTGCATGAAGCGCATCATCTCTATACGCTTTACACGTTGGTTCACGCTCCTCAATAAATAATTTCCTGTAATTTTAATCATGGCACTTGAAAACGAGATAAACCAGCGAAAATTCCGTAACGAATATCAAAAGGCACGCCTCAACATTCTCTACACAAACAACTGGCTCGCTGAAAAGATCAGTATCATTTTTGACAAATGGGACATTACTCCGCGTCAGTTCAATATTCTCCGTATCCTGCGCGGTGAGGGCAAACCCCTTTCCACCCTGCAGATCCGGCAGCGCATGCTGGATAAGATGAGTGATACGAGCAGGATCGTCGACCGGCTCGTTCGCAAAGGAATGGTACGGAAGACCCCCAGCGAAGCAGACCGGCGTCTCGTTGATGTGATCATCACTCCGCGCGGCGGGAAACTGCTGGAGAAGATCGACCCGCTCGAAGACGAGATGGACAAAATGATGACGACTCTTTCGCCGGAGGAAGCTTCTGTCCTCAGCCGTCTGCTGGATAAGCTGCGCAATGTGTTGCCGATTTTGCTGCTGCTCTTCGGCATTCGGGCGTTCGCTCAGCAACCCCCCAAATACGAATTTCGTGCCGTCTGGGTCGCGTCCGTCGGAAATATTGACTGGCCCTCCACGAAAGGTTTACCTGTCGACAGCCAGAAAGCGGAATTCACGCGCCTTCTCGACATGCACCAGCGGAATGGCCTCAATGCCGTCGTCGTCCAGATCAGACCCGCAGCTGATGCTTTCTTTCCTTCGCCGTACGAGCCCTGGAGCGAGTGGCTGACGGGTATCCAGGGCCAGCCGCCGTCTCCCTACTACGATCCGCTCGCCTTTATGATCGAAGAGACCCACAAGCGGGGAATGGAATTCCATGCCTGGTGTAACCCCTATCGTGCGGTCCACACGATCGGTAAATCTTCCGTTGCGCCCGACCATATTACCCGGCAGCACCCCGACTGGTTCGTACGGTTCGAAAAGACACTTTATTTCGACCCTGGCAACAAAAAGGTCCAGGACTACGTCACCGGCGTCATCCGGGATATTGTTCGCCGTTATGATATCGACGCGCTCCATTTCGACGACTATTTTTATCCTTACGATATCGTCGAAGGCGGCGCCCCCGGGAAGGACTTCCCCGACAATCGCAGCTATGCGCAATATGGCGGGGGCCTGTCAAAGGGGGACTGGCGCCGCGCCAATGTCGATTCGGTCGTTCTCCGCGTCAGCAAGGCAATCAAGGAAGAGAAACCCCATTGCAAATTCGGGATCAGTCCCTTTGCTATCTGGCGGAATATCGACAAAGATACCTTGGGCAGCAACACCCACGTTGGCCAGACGGATTACGATAACCTTTACGCGGATATCCTGCTTTGGCTGCGGAATGGCTGGATCGATTATGTCGTTCCGCAGATCTATTTCGAATTTACGCATCCGCGTGCCCCATACGCTCTTCTCGTCGACTGGTGGGCCGGCCATACGTACGGCCGCCAATGTTATATCGGGCTGGCTCCTTTCCTCTCCGGGACCAGGCCGGCCTGGCTTGACTCCAGCCAGCTGACCCGCCAGATCCAAACGCTCCGGGAATACCCTTCCATCCAGGGGGCGGTCTTCTTCAGCAGTAAGTCTTTCGAGACCAATCCAAACGGTTGGTGCGACAGCCTGCAAAACAACTATTACAATTATCCGGCGCTGATCCCGCCGATGACCTGGATCGATTCCGTCAAACCACATGCACCCCAGTTCCACATCGAAAACAACCAAAAGGATCATTCGACGACCGCGTGGTTATCCAAAGGCGACCCGACGGACACGCTGCGCGGGTTCGCGATCTATCAGTCGGACTCGGCCACGCTGCCGGACGCAACCAGGCCGGCGTATCGTTTTATTGCTTATGATCCTGTCGCCGAATTTACCATTCTGAATACGGATGCTCCGCACTACTATTACGTGACCGCGGTCAGTCGTACGAATGTCGAAAGTGATCCGGTTCCGATCGGAAAATAAGTATCTTTGAAGCTCCAAAAATCATTAGATATATGCCCGGTTTTGAATTATTCGGTCCTGAAGAACGTAAAGAAGTCAATGACGTCCTGGAGACGGGTATCCTGATGCGGTATGGTTTCGACGGCCCGCGGAAAGGGATTTGGAAAGCGAAGGAACTGGAAAGCGAGCTTTGCCGTATACTTGGTTGCAGTCACGCCCAGCTCGTCTCCAGCGGCACGGCGGCGCTCACCGCCGCGTATGCAGCGCTTGGGATCGGCGCGGGTGATGAGGTCATTATGCCGGTCTTCACTTTTGTCGCCAGTTTTGAGTGTATCCTGAGTGTCGGCGCCGTGCCGGTCCTCGTCGACGTCGATGAGACTTTGACCCTCGATCCCGAAGCCGTGCGCCGCGCCATTACCCCCCGGACGAAATGTGTCATGCCCGTCCATATGTGCGGCGCCATGGCCGACCTTGACCCGCTGATCCAGCTTTGTACCGAACACAACCTGATCCTGTTGGAAGACGCCTGCCAGAGCTTTGGCGGCCGCTATAAGGGGAAGTACCTCGGTACGATCGGTCATGCCGGCACCTTCTCGTTTGACTTCGTCAAGATCGTCACCTGTGCCGAAGGCGGCGCGATCGTCACGAATAGTCAAGACCTCTATACAAAGCTCGACGGCTACTCGGACCATGGCCATGACCATAAAGGGGTCGACCGTGGCGCCGACCTGCATCCGTTTATCGGGTATAATTTCCGCATCTCCGAGCTGCACGCCGCCGTAGGTCTGGCACAGGTCCGGAAACTGGATCAATTCGTATCCATGCAGCGGAAGGGCCAGCAGCAGCTGAAGGCCATCCTGTCCACGGTACCCGAAGTCACTTTCCGCCACATCCCCGACCCCGACGGCGATATCTGCACCTTCCTTAGCTGGTTCCTGCCGACTGAGGAGATCACCCGCGCGGTCGTCGCCGAATTGAAGCAACAGGGCGCGCTCGCCGGCAACTTTTACTGGTACGATAACAACTGGCACTATATCCGGAAATGGGATCACCTCAAGACTGCCGCCAGCTTGTACAACCTGAGCGACCCACAGCTTAACGCCCTGCACGCCCTTGCCGCGACGCGCTTCGAAACCAGCGACAAGATCATGAGCCGGTGTATCTCTACCGCCATCGGACTGTTGTGGACCGAAGAGCAAACCCGCGAAAAGGGGGAAAAACTGGTAACGGCAATTAGGAAAGTTCTGGGCAAGGTTCTGGTAAATGGTTAAAAAAATTCATAAGTTTGGGGAGTTAACCTAACCTGATTTATGAAAAACACCACCCCTGTAGCCTGCCTTGCAGTTATTTTGTTCTGGGCCTGCGGGCCCACCGCGAAATTGACCACTCAGAAAGAGTATAAAGATAGCGTGGCGATCAAGAGCGTCCACGTCATCGTTGTAAGCGACCAGGAAACCAGCGCTTGCATGAGCTATTATCAGCGTTTTTTCGTGGATTCCCTGAATAAGGATGGAGTGAAAGCAGAAGGCACCTTTTTTTGTTGCCGGAACAAGAAGACCGATATAAAAGCGGTCCTGGATTCCCTCGCCCGCGAAAATTTGAATTTTCAAACGCTCCTCGCGGTGGTAATGACAAAAGTGGTGACCGGGTATGGCGCTACAAGTTCAAGAGAATTACAACTGGTATTATATGACGTTGAAAAACAGGAAGTGACCTGGAAGGGTAAATTGTCCGCTGATTTCAGTTGGTTTACTAACGACCAAAATTACCAGGCAGTCGCCCACAAAATGACCAATTCCACCCTGGCGACGTTGAAATACCAGGAGATCATACCGCTTTAGGGGGACCATTGGGGGCTACCATTGGGGCGACTTACCATTGGGGGAGGACCGCCTTGTTTCGCGCGGACTACCAGGCCGTTTGGCGAAGTACTACCAGCCCGGCTTGCCTTCGAGGCGGTTGACTTCTTCCAACGATCCCAGTCGGAACCGGAGCGGGAGATGGGTGGCTTTTTCTATCTGCAACTCTTTCTTACAGAAATAACCCAGGCTGCCGGTGTAATCAAACTTCGAGAACTCGAACGCTGGGTCGGGCGCCCGATCCGGCTGTTGGGCGGCGGGAACCGGATGCAGCAAGGTCACCGTTTTTTCCAAAGGAAGATCCCAATCCAATCCTTTATTTATCAACAAAACAGGCACTTTCGCTTGCGCCCGCAGCATAAGGGTAAGTATTGAAAAACATACAACAAGAAAAGTTTTTTTTCGTTGCACTGGTAGTCCCTCCTTTTTTTCTTAATTTACGGCCTGATTTTTGTGGTTCCGAGCGCTTTTTTTCTGGAAGATGGGAAAAAGACTCGGGAAAAACCCCTGAAGTACATGTCTTTAAGCCAATCATTACAGCAAAAACTACTCCAGAAGCTGTCTCCGCAACAGATACAGCTAATGAAGCTGCTACAGGTGCCTACGGCTATCCTGGAGGAGCGGATCAAGGAGGAGTTGGAGGAAAACCCGGCGCTGGAGGTGACGGACGACCATGAAGACGGAGCGGAGGAACTGAAAGATGAATTTGAGAGCGGGGAGGAATTTGAAGAGAAAGACGGCAGTGAGGATGAATACGACAACATCGATATCAGTGAATACGTCAACGAGTATGACGATGATGTTGCGGATTACAAGCTGCGGGATGACAACTACCCGGATGCGGATGAAGAACGGGTGGTGCCCCACAAGGTGGAGACTTCTTTTCATGAGGTCCTGCTTGATCAGCTGGGCATGCTGGTAATCGACGATCGAACGCGCAAGATCGCCGAACAGGTCATTGGCAGCATTGACGACGATGGCTATCTCCGCCGCGAAACTGCTTCGATCGCCGACGACCTCGCCTTCCGCCAGAATATCGAGACCAGCGAAGATGAAATTGAATCGCTGATCCACAAGATCCAGCAGTTCGATCCTCCCGGTGTGGCGGCCCGGGATCTCCAGGAATGCCTGTTGATCCAGCTTAACCGCAAAAAGAATGGGCACACCGCCGTCGATACAGCCATCGATGTCCTCTCCAATTATTTCGATGAGTTTACCAAGAAGCATTACGACAAGATCCAGCGCGGTCTGAACCTGACCGACGACCAGCTCAAGGAAGTGATCAACCAGATCGTCAAGCTCAATCCCAAGCCGGGCGGAGATGTCGGTGAGGTCGGCAAGGCGGAAAGCTATGTGATCCCCGATTTCTTTATTACTAACAGCGCCGGGAAGCTCGAATTGACCCTCAATTCCAAGAATGCGCCCGACCTGCGGATCAGCGAAGGCTATAAGGAAATGCTAAAGGAATACGACCGCGGCAGTAAGAAAGACAAGCGCCAAAAGGAAGCCGTCCTGTTCATCAAGCAGAAGATCGACGCCGCGAAATGGTTCATCGATGCCATCAAACAACGACAGCAGACCCTGTACAACACCATGCACACGATCATGGAGTATCAGCACGATTTCTTTTTGACGGGTGACGAGACGACCCTGCGTCCCATGATCCTAAAAGACATCGCGGAAAGGACCGCCCTGGATATCTCCACGGTGAGCCGGGTCGCGAACAGCAAATTCGTCCAAACGGAATTCGGCACGTACCGGCTTAAATTCTTCTTTAGCGAGTCGCTCAGTACGGACAGTGGCGAGGAAGTCTCCACGCGGGAGGTCAAAAAGATCCTCAGCGACCTTATCGAAGGCGAAAGCAAGAAAAAGCCGCTTAGTGACGAGAAGCTGACCGAACTGCTGCAGGAGAAGGGATATAATATTGCGCGGCGGACCGTGGCGAAATACCGGGAGCAGCTCAATATCCCCGTGGCGCGTTTGCGGAAGGAGTTGTAGTAGTAGGAATTTTAAAAACCACCCCATCTATGACCGGAACGCGATTTACCGCGAGTTTTTTTTCCTATCTCTTTCATCCCCTCTTCGTAAGTACGTATGTGATGGCTTTCCTCATCTTCGTGCATCCGATGGCTTTTGCCGAATTCGACCACATTACGCGGGTATTCCGGTTCATTACGATCGTGTCCTGTAACGTCTTTTTCCCGCTTTTTGCGGTGTTCCTGATGTGGCGGCTGAAACTTTTTGTGACTTCTATGTATCTGCGCGACCAGCGGGAACGCATCGTGCCCTATATCGTCGCCATGATCTTTTATTGGTGGACCTGGATCTTGTATAAGAACCTTCCGGATATGCCGGAGATGGCGATTCGCTTCCTCGCGGGATCGTTCTTTGCGCTGGTTGGCGCCTTTATGTGCAATATCTGGTTCAAGATCAGCATCCATACTGTCGCGCTTGGCAACGCGATGATGTACTTTTTCCTGTTTACTTTCACCGACGACTATGGGTCCGGGCTGTACCTTTCGATTGCCGTAGGGGTCACCGGTCTTGTCGCTACTTCCCGGTTATTGGTTGGAAATCATACCCGATTTGAGGTTTGGGCGGGGATTTTTGTTGGAATGGTCGCGGGGCTGGTGGGGTGGTATTGGCCGTTTTAGGCCATCAGCGTGCGTCGGCGCGGTCGGCGGGACCGGGCGCGAGGGAGGCGTGGGGCCCAAAAAGAAAAGCCCAATCATAGGGTACGAACCTAAATTGAGCTTTTTCACCTTCAAACCATCTGAAGTGTGCGTCCATGCTAGTCTCTAAGTATCTTCGATCGGACCAGGTAGTTTTGTGTCGGATAATAAATGAACAAACAGGATCCCTCTTTGATCAGATCGATAATGTTCTCTGACTCATCCGCGGGAACGGCCGGACAACCATAGCTTCTACCACAGAACTTATTCATTTGCAGGAAATCGGGACCGACATATTCCGAACCGTGAACGACGATACCCCGGTCAAACGCCCTGTCATTAAAGCCTCTTTCCAACCCTCTTATCCTCAAGGAGAACCCGGTGCTGCCATAATAGGTATCCTCCGTAACGTAAAATCCCAGGCTACTCTTGCGGGAGGATGGATAGTTGGAGAACGATCGAGCGAACTCGCCGCCCGACCTACGCCCATGGGCCACATACGTATTGACCACGACTTCCTTCTTATCCATGTCCAGCACATACATCCGCTTGTTCTTGCTCGACTGGCTCATATCACAGATCGTCAGCACACTCGCATTATTCAACCAATGATGTTCCAGGAGATAATTATACCCTTTCAAGGCGTAATGAAAGGCCTTCTTTGTCAACCCCAGCTCTTCCAGATTGAATTGTGCGTATAGTTCAGACACTTCCGCCGCAAAGGCAGCAGCCTTTGCCGCTTTGGCAGCACTATGACTCTTAACGGGATTACCACCGGCCAATACGATGTTGACCGGGAGAAAGGATGCGATCCAGAGACACCAGACCAGCGGTTTCAAATTCCTGCGACGCATGTTTCAAAGGTTTTTTTATTGGGTGCCTTTCAAGGGTTTTCATGGGTATTTACCGCCCTCCGGCTTTAGTTAAAACGGAAGGGAATGTAAAATATTATCTATTTTCTACTTGTGCAAGAATCTTTTATGAAAACTTTCAATATTTTATGAGCAATAAAACTACCCGACCCGAGCATACCCTTAGATCCTAACTTTTTTCCATTTACCCTGCCTAAATAGGACAAAACTTACTACCGTGAGGGTTGATTCCGTCACCGGGATGGCCGCGAAAACCCCGGCCGGCCCCAGACCCAGCTTGTTGGCCAACAGCCAGGCAAAAGGGATCTGGAAACCCCAGAAACAGAACAAGTTAATGATCGTGGGAGTGCGGGTATCGCCGGCTCCGTTGAACGCGCTTGTCAGGACCATTCCCACACCATAGAACACGTATCCCAGACTAATGATCCTAAGTGCAAGAGTGGCCAAAGCCTGAACATTCGGGTCTTTGTTCAGGAACGAAACGATCGGGCCGGCCGCAAAAAGAAAGATCAGCGTCACCGCCGCCATAAACACTCCATTATAAAGGGCTGCCGTCCGGACCGATCTGACCGCCCGATCGGGAAGTCCGGCACCCAGATTCTGCCCCACCAGCGTCGCCGCGGCATTGCTCATCCCCCAGGCCGGCAGCAAAAAGAAGATAATGACCCGGATCGCGACCTGATAACCCGAAATAGCCTCATCATGGAATTGCGCGATCAGGCGCACCATGAAAATCCAACTGGCCGAATTGATCAGCAACTGGGCCGTCCCGGTTAATGAAACTCTTGATAATTCGCGAATCACTGCGGGGTCGATCTTAAGGGTCCAGCGCAGCTTCGGCAGTTTAGGGCTGCCTTTGAACAGGTGATACAGCTGAAAGACCACCCCGATCCCCCGCCCGATCGTCGTTGCAAGCGCGGCGCCCCGGAGGCCATAGAAATGGATAAGGAGCGGGCAAAGGACGATATTGCAGGCGTTCGCGATCGTTAACGACCACATTGCCATGGCCGCATTTCCTGCTCCGCGGAAGATCCCGTTGATCAGGAATAGCATCACGATCACGACGCTGAATCCAAATTGAATGCGGGTAAAGGGAGCCCCGATGGCCGCCGTGGTCGGACTTGCCCCCATCAGGCGAAGGATTTGCGGCGCCAGGAGCGATCCGGTAAGGCTCATGGCCGCGATAATGCCGACAGCAAGCAGAATGGACTGCATCCCCGCGTACGCCGCGGCTTCGGGTTTTTTTTCACCGATCCGCCGTGCGACCATGGCCGTCGCGGCCATGCTAAGGCCCATTGCCACTGAATACACGAGGGTCAGCACCGATTCGGTCAATCCGACCGTTGCCACCGCCTCTTTCCCAAGCCGGCCCACAAAAAAGATATCGACCAGGGCAAATACCGATTCCAAAGCCGTTTCAAGGATCATCGGGATAGCCAGTAAGATGACCGCCCTGCGAATACTGCCGGTCGTGTAGTCCTGGAACTCGCCTGAAAAGGCTTGTTTTAGTAACGACATAGATCAATTTTATAAAACTGGAATAGAAGAATGCCCGGGCGAGAGCCCGCGTTCAGGAGAAGAGACAAAGACCTGCAGTGGCAGGTCGGGGATCCGCGGTCGCAGATCGGGAGTTAGCCAACCATAATTCGTAACAATTGGTCTTAAAGGTGCGGAAGTTTTCTTATAAAATAAAATATTCTTATTAACGGTCGGAGGCGAAGGCGAAATTCCCGCAAGGTCAATAATACCGACCGATCGCGGGATCATCCACGATGACTTTTTTCAGGGCGGCGGGATCGACAGGCCCTTCTTTCGCATAGATGATCTTTCCGCCCGGTTCGATCACCATCGTGTAGGGCAGGGCGCCCTGCCATTTGGGATCGACGGCTTCGATCAGCTTGTATTTGTCGTCGAGATTGAAGATATAGTTGGTGTTGGAGGCTTGCGATTGTTGCAGGAATTTCAGGGCCTTATCACGTTTGGTGGGTTCATCGGCGCTGATGCTGATAAATTCGAAATCCCTTCGCCGGTACATCCGGTTGATATCGACAAAGTCGGGGAACTCCGCCACACAGGGACCGCACCAGGTCGCCCAGATATCGATGACCCGGAGTTTGTCGGTGTGGTTCCGCACCAGATCCCGGATCCCGTTGGCCGTGATCGTATCGAGCTTCACCGGCTCCTTCGCCCACTCCTGTTTTGCTTTCTCGATCCAATCGCTCTTCTCCGCCCACTTGATGGAACAGCCAAACACTTTTGTGGTTTGAACCGGAACGGGCTGGCCGGCCAGCAAGGCATCGATGGCGTTGCGGGCATCCCGGACGTGCGGCGTCTTTGTTGGCTTCTCGACATCATCAACCCGGCCGCTGTAGCGTAGTTTTCGGTTTTGGTCGAAAATAAAGACGTGCGGAGTGGCGATCGGGCCGTAGGCCTTGGCTATCGTCTCCGTTTGGCCGTCGTATAAATATGGGAAATTGAACCGTTTTTCAGCCGCCCGCCGCTTCATCTCGTCAAAGGTGTCCCCCATATCGGTATAGCCCAGCTCATCGAGCCGGATCGAAGTCGGATCGTTTGGCATGATGGCGACGACCGCGACCCCTTTGTTCTTGTAATCGGCTGTTATGGCGATCAGGCGGTCTTCGTAGGCCTGGGCTGTAGGACAATGATTGCAGGTAAAGACGACCACCAATATTTTTGCCGCGGCGAAGGATGCCAGCGACCAGGTCTTGCCGTCGACACCCGGGAGGGAAAAATTCGGAGCAGCCGATCCGATCGGGAGGGTTGGGTGGTCGTCGAGTGAGGGGTTTTGGCCGAGTGAATGGTCTTGGTCGAGTGGAGGAGATTGGTTGAGGAAAGGAGTTTGATTGAGAAGCAGACCAGCAATAATCAGCAGAACGAGTTTCATACATCAGATTTTATATGGAGGAAAGATTTTTGCCATTGGTGTGCAATTCCATCAGGAAATCGAACAGGTTGATCTCTGTGGGGATGTGCAGCTTTTTCCGTAGCCGGTAGCGACTGATCTCGACTCCGCGGACGGAGATATTTTCGAGCTGGGCGATCTCCTTGCTGGACAAATTCATCCTCAGGTATGCGCATAATTTCAATTCATGCGCACTGAGCTGTGTATAGACGCTTTTCAATATTTGCAGAAAATCGCTGTGTACTTTGTCGAAATGGACCGCGAATTGCTCCCAGTCCTTGTCCATCTTATTCTCCTCACCAAGTATCCGCAGCATCTTCTTGAACTCCTCGGCGGCGGCGCCGTCTCCATTGACACCCTTCTTCATCCGCATCAGCTCCTCCCGGATATTGCCCAGCAGCTCACCCTTCTGCACGAGGTGCATCGCGGCGGACGCCAGCTCTGTATTCTTATGCTCGATCTCCGCCTCCAGCTTTTCATTTTTTAAATTGACGATCTCCTTCTCCGACTTTTCCATTTCGAGCTGATGCAGGTACTGCAGCCGTTTTTGCTCCTCCTCATGTCTTGCCTGCTGCCGGCGGAATATCCGGCGCTGCCAGTAGTACAGCAGGCAGATCAGACCGGCAAAAGCGCAGCCATACAACAGGTACGCCCAGCCCGTCTGGTACCAGGGCGGCAGAATGCTGAACGAATATTCGGTGATCGCCGACTCATTCCCGAGGTTGCTCTTGGATTTGACCTGGAACGTATAGTTGCCCGCCGGCAGATTGGTATATTCCTTTTCGGTTTTTTTGGACCACCCGGACCAGTCCTTGTCAAACCCTTTCAACAGGTAGCTGTACCGGATGCTGTTCTGCGCGGCATAAAAGGGGGAGCTATATTCGAAGTGGAGGGAGCTCCACTTATTCGAAATATTATAGACAGCCTCCACCGGCTGATCCACGCTGTCATTCACGTCCCCGAAATAACCGCCGAACAGCAAACTGTCGGTGTTTCCAAGCGCTTTCACCGTCCGGATCCGGGCCTGGATCGGATACCGGTTCTTCTTGTATTCTTCATAGTTGATCAGATAGAAACCTTTCTCCGCACCTACGAACACATTGTGCTTGTCATAGGGATAGATATGTTCCATGTCCGCCACCATCTTGCCGCTTAATTCGGGAAAATCGATGACGACCGGCTGCGCTTCCGACAAGTCTACGACCCCCAGGCTTTTGTCCACTATGAACCAGATGTTTCCCGCGGCATCTTCCCGCAGATACCGGATATTCCTTTCCCCGAGTAAACCTTTGAAATAAGGCGACACCCCAAAGGAATCCGTTGACGGATTATATTCATATACTCCCTTTTCGGTCGTTATCACGATATGGTTCCTGATCTTGAACAGGTGATTCTTCAGATTGGATGGGAGGCCGTTCTTTTCGGTGTACAACTTTATCCGCGGATGGAGCGTATCATTCAAGTCGATCCGGTAGACCCCGAGATAAGAATGTGCTACCCAGAGCGTACTATTGTTGTCCATGGCCATGTACTGGGAAGAGGCATTGTAGCCGGGGATGCTGTCTGACGTCAAAAATCGTCCCCGGTCATAGCGGAGCAGCTCGATGCCTTTATCATCTCCACCCACGATGAGGGCTGAAGGCAGCACATTCGAAAAAGGCAGGAACATCCAATAAGATACCCGGGTGTCGATCGGGCTGAGCCGGTCATTCCTGATCTCATAGGCGCCATCATGATGTCCCAGCAGCAAACTGCCGTTGACCTCATATAACCCGAAAGTCGATCCCTTCGTGCCTGGAACCGAGATGAACTCCCCCCGCAGAAAGCTCAGGTCTTCCCGGTCGTCTATCGGTATGGAGTACAATCCGTTGGATGTGCCGACAAATAGCTCCTTGCCGAAGATGATCGAAGTATACCCCAGCCCCTCATTCAGCTTTTCAGGATAGATATGTTTGATCGCATTATTATAGGCGACCAGATCGATCCCGTCGTCCAGCCCCATCCATAAGTTTTTGTCGCGGTCAAGGAAGAGGTCGAGGATATTGTTGTTCTGCATTCCCTCTTTCCTGGAAAGGTTTTGAATGACTTCACCGGTTTTATCGACGATGTATATGCCATCCAGATTGGTGCCGATCGCCAGCCAGTTCTCGTTGACGGCAATAGCGGTCAAAACCCGCTCATTGACAAAGGGATCGGGTCCCGAGAAGCGAAAAGGAACGATTTTTTTACCCGATACGATATAGAAGCCCGTATTGACCGTCCCCATGAAGCTGCTGTCCTTCCCGAATGGGAAAATGCAGGTGACGAGGTAGTTTGGAGGCAGGGCGCTCTCCTGCACCCAGGGCGCCCACAACCCTGCCCGGAATTCCAGCAACCCGTTTTTTCCATCCTGCGCGATCAGGCGGCCATTGCTTTGGCCGAGGAATAACCATTTTGAAGCCGCGGGATAAACCGTGATCGCCCTATTGTTGAACTGGAAGATCATCTCCCGGCACATGAAAAAGATATCATTTCCGTACGCGACCGCAAACCACATATCCGAAAATGAATAATTCTTCTCCGGGATCAGGGGCTTCAGTGAAGTAAAAGCCAGCCGGCCATCGTGATCGGGCGAAAAATAGCCGAAGTCGCCCTGTCCTCCCGCATAGATGCGGTTGTCTTTTCCCATGGCGATCGAGCGCACCACGGTCTTATTGGGAAGCGGATAGGTTTTCCAGTGATTTCCGTCGAAAGACAGCAACCCCTCATAATTGGCAAAATACATCACCCCGTTCCGATCCTGGACGATCCCGCGGTTCTGCGTCCCCGCATTATAAACATCCCTGGAGTAATTGGTAATGTCGGGAATTCCAATGGTATTCTGACCCCGGCCAATCAAAGCCAGACAAATCAGGCAAGCGGTCCCACCAAATCGAATCCGGATCTTACTCATTTTTCACCTCTTCCTAAAGGTAAAATAATTTGCCCCATCGTTCCCAAAAAGAAGTAGCCGATTTGGGCTTGGATGCCGTTTGATGTAGTGTTGATGTGGAGTAATTGACTGGATTCAAGCCATTTTTGACGCCTGTAGTAGTGTTGATGTAGTAAAAAACTCGTCCTTCGTGAAAACCCGGTCTATATTTGTTTTACACACAATTATTCCTGAGATGAGATCAACTATCCCTAACGCATTGCTTTGGCTAACCGTTCTGTCTGTTTTTAGCGTTCAGGCCTTTTCCCAGGTCCCCGAGTCGGTCGGGATATTCGACGGCCACAGCGACATCGGCACCAATGTAAAACCCGGATCGGCCATCTATATACCCGCCACGGGCCAATATGTGATCAGTGGCGCCGGCTACAACATCTGGGCGGATCACGATGAATTTCAGTATGTTTATAAGAAGGTGACCGGCGACTTTATCCTATATACCCGGGCCGAATTTCTCGGCACGTGGGTGAACTATCACCGGAAAGTAGGTTGGATGGTCCGCAAGACCCTGGATGGCAACTCTCCGCATATCAACGCCGTCGAACATGGGGATGGGTTGACGTCGCTGCAATGGCGCCCCACTCCCGGGGCCCAGACCGAGGAACACAAGATGAAGTTGACAAAGGCCAACATCCTCCAGCTGGAGCGGCATGGCAACCAATATATCATGCGGGCAGCCGTTTACGGTGAGCCTTTTTCGACAGATACCGTTACGCTCGATCTGGGCGATGATGTTTATGTCGGACTTTTTGTCGGCTCACATAACTCCGACGTGCTCGAGACAGGCGTGTTTAGCAATGTTGGCATCACCGTTCCGCTTAAAGGCGAATCCAATCAGGCGACCCAGATGACTCTCGGCAGCAATCTTGAGATTTTGGAGGTAGCCTCCGGCCATCGGGAGATCATCTACAAGGTGCCCTATTCGATCCAGGCACCCAATTGGAACCCGGATGGCAAAGACCTGATCTTCAACGATGCCAAAGGGGTCCTCTATCGCTTTGACCTTTCCACCCGAACGACGCAGGTGATCAAGACCGGGACCGTCACCAATAACAACAATGACCACGTGATCTCTTTTGACGGCAAAATGCTAGGATTGAGCAATTTTGTGCGTGACCTTGGTGGCTCCATTGTCTATTCTGTTCCGATCGAAGGTGGAATACCCAAACAGATCACGCCGAAAGGTCCTTCGTATTTTCATGGCTGGTCGCCGGATGGAAAGGATATGGTCTTCTGCGGCGAGCGGAACGGCGAATTCGACGTATACAAAGTACCAGCCGCCGGCGGTCCCGAGATCCGGCTGACGGACGCCAAAGGTCTCGATGACGGTCCTGAGTACACGCCGGACGGTCAATATATCTATTTCAATTCGGTCCGGTCCGGGCTGATGCAGATCTGGCGGATGAAGCCCGACGGAAGCGGCCAGGAACAGGTCACCAATGACGGTTATGACAACTGGTTCGCCCATATCTCTCCGGATGGTAAATGGTTTGTATACCTGACCTTCCTGCCCGAAGAGACGCCGGCCGGTATCCACCCGCCTTACAAGCACGTCTATATCCGGCTCCTGCCCATCGATGGAAAAGGGACGCCCAAGGTGCTGGCCTACCTCTATGGCGGCCAGGGTTCGATGAATACGCCGTCGTGGTCCCCGGATAGCAAAAAGATTGCGTTTGTCAGCAATACCGATATGAATGGTATGGGGGGAATGGGAGTTATGGGAGGTAATTGATAAATTGCTGGTCTAATCTTTTTAACCATGCGTCGTATTTACGCGATCTGCGCTTGTCTGTCGTTGCCTGTCATTTTGTTTGCCCAATCGGTCAAACAGGTGAAATTGTCCAGCTTTTCTATGCTATCCTCTGCCGTCGTATCCACAACCGGCGACTCCTTGTCTTCGCCGCATTTTTCCCCGAAGAATTACTGGTTCCCCGTCACCGTCCCCTGCACCGTCCTCACCGGGCTAGTGGCCAACAAAGTCTATCCGGATCCTTATATCGGAATGAACAACATGCTGATACCCGATGCCAATGACAGTTTCAATCACCAATATCACCTCGAGAAATACAGTTATCTGCCCGGGGAACCCAATCCCTGGAAAAAGCCATATTGGTACCGGACAACTTTCCTGGTGCCTGCGGCCGATAAAGGGAAGCACTTCCAGCTTATCTTCAAAGGCATCAACTACCGGGCGGAGGTCTGGCTGAATGGAACCATGCTCGCCGACTCTCAGCGTATGGTGGGCATGTTCGAAGAATTCGACCTCGACGCGAGTGCATCGATCCATGCGGGTGGGGATAATGCTCTGGCGGTGAAAATCTACCCACTGGACGATCCCGGGCTTCCCTCTACCCCGCAGTTACACGCACTTGGCGATTTCTTCGAAAACGGCGGCCCAACGGGAGACATCGGAAAGAACGTCACCATGTTGAGTTCCGTGGGCTGGGACTGGATACCGGAAGTCCATGACCGGAACATCGGCATCTGGCAGCCCGTCTATCTGCGCACGACCGGCCAGGTCACGATCAGCCGGCCACAGGTCATTACGGATTTGCCCAATCTGCCTGATACAAGCATCGCGAAGATCGCCGTTAGCTTTTCACTGATCAATTTCGGGGCGAAGTCTATTCAGGGCAACGTGCGTCTAACGATCAGCCCGGAGAATTTCGCTGGTGAGACGGTTAGCGTTTCGAAAATGGCGAAAACGGATGGGGGGAAGGAGGAGTTCACTATCAACCATCCGCATTTGTGGTGGCCTAACGGCTACGGCGAGCCGAACCTGTACCGGATACGGATCCAGTATATAGATGCTTCCGGGGTCTCGGACGACACTTCAATTGTCTTTGGCATCCGAACCGTGAGCTCGCGCGCTACAGACGTGAATGGATTCACCCGGCGCGATTTCTATGTCAACGGCCGGCGGATCCATCTCGATGGCGGCGCATGGGTTCCCGATATGATGCTTAACCGGGACCGCCAGCGTTACGACTATGAGCTTCGTCTTTGCCGGAATGCAAACGTCAACCTCGTCCGCATTTGGGGCGGGGGTCTGGGCGAAACCGACGATTTTTACGAACTGTGTGACCGCTACGGTCTGCTGGTCTGGCAGGACTTCTGGATCACCGGCGATACCAACGGCGGATTTAAGGGGTCGGCGGATTGGCCGCTGGAGGGACAGGTTTTCATTGACTGCGTAATCAATACGATCTACCGGATCCGCAACCATCCGAGCCTGCTCGTGTGGACGGGCGGCAACGAGGGACATGCGCGGAAGGAGCTCTATGATGCGATGCGTGATAATGTAGCGACGCTCGATGGTACCCGCCCCTTTATTCCATGCTCATCCGGCTTCTCGCACGCCCCGAAGGACTGGAAGGGTTCCTGGCCGGACGACCAGCCCGCCGGTGTCTACAGCGGCGGTCCTTACTCCTGGCAGGATGACGCACAATATTACCGGCTTGTCGACGGCAAAAGGGACTGGGTCTTCAAGGATGAGACCGGCGTTCCTTCCCAGCCGCCGTATAATACGCTTTCGAAGATCATCCCCAACCTTGTCCCGGACCCCGACCTTCCTTATCCGCTCAATAACACCTGGGGCTATCACGATGCCTGCACCGGGAACGGTCACTACGATACTTATTACCAGGCGATGATCAACCGGTTCGGCGCGCCCGTCAGCATGCGCGACTTCTCCGACAAGATGCAGCTGCTCAATGCGGGTGGCTATCGCGGCATTTTCGAAGCGGCCGGCCATAAGTTGAACGAGACCGGCGGCGTCATGCTCTGGAAGCTGAATGCGGCTTTTCCGAGCGTCGTCTGGCAGGTCTATGACTGGTACCTGGAACCCAACAGCGGCTATTATTTTATGAAACGCGCCTGTGAAGCCGTTCATATCCAGCTAAACCTCGACGATTCTTTGGTAGCCATCGTCAACCGGACCTATATCAAACGTCCAAACCTCCAATATGAGGCGGAGGTCGTCGGAATGACCGGCGCATCCCTGTTCAAACAAGCGGGCCGGATCAGTCTGGACACCACGGATGTCAAGGAGGTCCTTTCACTCCGCGATATCCTCAGCACGACACCGGGGGTTTCCTTCGTCCTGCTGTCGTTGAAAGACCGGGGCGGTGCGACGGTCTCGCGCAATGTATACTGGATGTCTCCGGGCCACAATTTCGCTGACCTCCGGGCCATGCCTTCCGCTACGGTCCGCACGACGGTCATGGCTGTGAAGCGGGAGGGTGGTTATACCGAATGGACGTTGCAGTTCACCAATACCGCTTCGCGGCTGGCGTTCTTTCTCAATCCGCAGGTCATCGGGAATAACGGCGACGAAATTTTACCCAGCTATTGGTCCGACAATTATTTTTCCATCCCCGCCGGGCAATCTGTAACGGTGACGGTTAGTTGCCCGGTGGCCTTGAATGCGCGGTTGCGATTAGAAGGTTGGAATATTCGACCGACCATTCTGCCGCTGACGAAAGAATAACAACAACAACGATATGACTGCATCATCCTTCGCACTTTTTTGCGCTATTGCCTTCGCGCCGGTTGGCGTTTTGGCGCAGCGTCCCGTAGGTATTTTCGAAGACCATATGGACATCGGACACCCCAGATTACCCGGGGACGCGACCTACGATGACGTGACCCAAACCTATACCATTAAGGGCGCGGGCTCCAATATCTGGTTCAACAGAGATGAATTCCAGTTCGTTTATAAAAAAATAAAAGGCGACTTCATCCTTACTGCCGACTTCGCTTTCACCGGCGACACCAGTGGCGCAGTTGGTCATCGGAAAACGGGGTGGATGATCCGGGAATCCACGGATGAGGGCGCCGCGAGCGCCAATGCGTGCAAGCATATCGACGGCCTCGTCGTCCTGCAATGGCGGCCTTACCGGGGGATGTTCATGCGTGACCCGGAAGAGGAACGCTTTTATCCCAAAAAAGGTGGTCAAACCATCCAACTGGAGCGCATCGGCAATGTGATCACCATGAAGATCGCGCATCCCGGCGAACCGCTGCAGCTGGTCGGCTCCTGCACGACAGACGCCCTTGATAAAGACGTGCTGGTCGGCCTATACGTCTGTTCGCACGACTCCAGTCAGGTCGCAAGCGCAAAGGTTTGGAACGTGCGTATCGATAAGCCCGTTATTCACGAGTATTCTTCCAACCCGCATGTTGTAGCACAGCCCGTCCGGGATGTACTGGGGAGCCGGCTGGAGATCCTCGACGTCGCCGATGATAATCGGCGGGTGATCCATGAGGCCGCGGGACGTCTGGAGGCACCCAATTACCTGCCGGATGGCAAGCATTTACTCTTTAACGAAGGCGGCTCGGTATATACCATACCCATCGAAGGCGGTACGCCGGAGAAGTTGAATACCGGCAACATCAATCGGATCAACAACGATCACATGATCTCCTTTGATGGTAAATGGCTGGGGATAAGCAGCGGCAGGCCCGATAGCCCGGGTTCATTCGTATTCGTTCTTCCCCTGAGCGGCGGCGATCCGCGACAGATCACGCAGGCCACACCGTCGTACCTCCATGGCTGGGCGCCAAACGGAAAAGAGCTTGCCTTCGTTGGCAAGCGCAACGGCTCGCCAAATTATAACCTTTATAAAGTCTCGCTAAAAGACAATACTGAAACGATCCTTACGCCAGGTAATCGTACCCATGTCGATGGGCCCGAATATTCGCCCGACGGGAAATATATCTACTACAACGCCAATGTCAGCGGTACCATGCAGATCTGGCGGATGCGGCCCGACGGCTCCGATAAGGAGCAGCTGACCTTTGACGAATTTCATAGTTGGTTCCCGCATATTTCTCCGGATGGCAAATGGATGGTCTATATCTCATTCCCGATGGATATCGACCCCGATGCCCATCCTTCGTATAAGGATGTCATGCTGCGGCTAATGCCGCTGACAGCACCGGGCGGTCCCAAAGTCATCGCCTATCTGTATGGGGGGCAGGGGACGATCAATGCTCCTTCCTGGTCGCCGGATAGTAAGCATATCGCGTTTGTCAGCAATTCGGTGCCCCAAACGAATTGATGTAGGAATGTTGTGGCGAAAAGCCTGATTTTCTTGTGTTTTTGCTTCTGTGATGTAGTGATGATGTGGTGGAAAAATAGTCGTTGGAGTATTTCAAATTTAGTTTTGTTGGGTCGATCCCGCTTTATTATTTGAAACACTAAACAACGACTGCTTATGCCAAAGACAGCTAAAGGGCAAAGAGAGTCAGCATGGCTGGCAATGTTCCTTCTGCTTTTTGCCGGTCACGTTTTTGCCCAGAATCCGGTTACCGGAAAGGTAATCAACAAGACAGACAATACCCCTGTACCCGGTGCAACCGTCCAGGTCAAAGGCACCAAAGTCCTCACCCAAACAGGAATTGACGGATCATTCAGTATCCAGCTACCAAAGGCCACCGGCACGCTTGTGATCAGCGCTATAGGGTTCGCGGGTCTGGAGGTGCCGGTTACTGCCGGGACCCCGGCAGGCGATATCAGCCTGACAACCACTTCCTCCAACCTGAATGAGGTGGTCGTTACCGGGTATACCGCGCAGCGGAAGCGAGATATCACCGGTTCGGTTTCCGTGGTCAATGTTGCGGATGCCAAAGCCACCCCGACCGGCAGTACGGAATCTCTCCTCCAGGGACAGGCATCCGGGGTCACCGTCTTCACCACCGGTCAGCCAGGAGGTAATGCCACGGTACTGATCCGTGGGATCACGTCGCCCGGTAATTCAGCGCCGCTAATCCTCGTCGACGGTGTGCCGGAGCTCATGCATGATATCAATCCGAATGACATTCAGTCGATCCAGGTGCTGAAGGACGCCGGCGCGGCGGCTATTTACGGTGTTCGCGGGGCCAATGGGGTCATCATCATCACCACAAAACGTGGAATTGGTGCAACCAAACTCTCTTATGACGCTTATTACGGCACCCAACGACCATTGAGCCACGCCTGGCAAATGGCTACGCCCACGCAGACCGGGGAGGCCAAGTGGGCCATGGCGTTCAATGACGGGCTCACCCCCAGCGATCCGCAATACGGCAAGGGCGCGACACCTGTTTTGCCTTATTATATTGTTCCGGCCGGTGCGCCGCAGGGCGCTCCGAATACCAGCCTGGCGAATTATAGTCTTTATGCCAACCACATCACGCTGGCGGATCAGGGCGGCAATAATTGGTTCTATGACATTTTCAAACCAGCTCCGATCCAGAGCCATAATATCTCCGTCAGCGGGGGATCCGGCAAATCATCCTATTATTTTGCGTTCAATTTCATGGACCAGGACGGTACGTTGATCGATACCAAACTGAGACGGTATGGGGTCAGAGCCAATACCAATTTCTCGCTAGTCGACGACCATGTCCATGTCGGGGAGAATTTTTATGCTTACTATAAAAGCAATCCCGGCTATCTGAATGCGCTTGGCGTCAACAGTACGAACTCCATCAATGCGTCTTACCAGATCCCCAATATTATCCCCGTTCACGATATCGCGGGCAACTACGCCGGCACGATCGCCATCGGTACCGGCAACTCGGAGAATCCGGTGGCCATCCAGCAGCGTCAGGCCAATAATACAAGCCAGGATTATCATGTCGTCGGGAATGTATTCGCTGATGTCGATTTTCTGAGGCATTTTACCGCGCATACGAGCATCGGAGGAGCGGTCGACTATACCTATTATAATGCTTTTGCGCCCACGCCCTATGAAAATGCGGAAAACAATACGGCGGCCAACCTTTATCAGGAGACCTGGGCGCTGAATAACAGCTTTGTTTGGACCAATACGTTGAGGTATAGTAACGAGTGGGGCAAGAGCAATCTAAGCGTGCTGGCCGGGGAGGAATATATTTATGACAACGGCAAGGCCAACCAGACAACCAGAGGGGATTATTATATCACCGATTCGAGCAACCTGACCGTGAGCCCGAATCTCTGGACATTGAATTTCGGTGCGCCTTCCACCCAGACCAACAACTCCAACGTTCCCCAACCAAACGGCTATGGGAATGGTTATGGCACTCCGTACCAGACGGCGATCTATTCTTATTTTGGGCAACTGGATTATACCTGGGACGGCAAATATATTTTGAGAGGCACCCTCCGGCGGGACGGGGCCTCCGTATTCGCGCCTTCGCAGCGATATGGTAATTTCCCTTCGGTAACGGGTGGGTGGAGAATCTCGCAGGAAAATTTCATGAAGAATATCGACTGGATCAGCGAACTGAAGATCCGCGGTGGCTGGGGTAAGTCGGGATCGATCAGCGATATCAACCCTACCAACCCCTACACTTTATATAGCCAGGTGATCAACCAATCCTATTATGATATCAATGGGACCAGCAACAGCCCCGTGGCGGGCTTGTATGTGAGTCAGTACGGAAATCCAGCCACTACATGGGAGAAAGATATCCTTACCAACGTCGGTTTCGATGCCACCCTGCTCCAAAACAGGTTCGACTTCAGCCTTGAATGGTATAAGAAACTGATTGACGGTTTACTGTTTATTCCGGTCTCACCGGGTACGAACGGAGGAGCGGCGGATCCTTATAACAACTCCGGCAATGTTCAGAATACCGGGATCGACGCTTCGCTGACCTATCACGGAATCGTCAATAAGGATCTCAAATTCGATATCACCGGGACGTTTACCTCTTACAACAACAAGGTCGTGTCTCTTCCAGCCGGAACGCTGTACTTTGACGAACCCCAGGGGGCGCAGACCTATACGTCGAGGATCCAGCCAGGTCACCCGCTCGGCGAATTCTATGGCTATAAGGTCATCGGGATCTTCCAGAGCTGGCAGGATGTCAAGAGTTCTCCCACGCAACAGGATGCTGCGCCCGGCCGGTTGAAGTATGCCGATGTCAATCATGACGGCCAGATCACGTCTGCCGACCAGACGTTCTTTGGCAATCCCAATCCGAAATTTACGGCCGGGATCAATATTTCGGTCAGTTACAAGAACTGGGATCTCTACTCGTTCTTCTATACTTCCATCGGGGCCAAGATCCTCAACAATGTGAAGTCGTCAACTGATTTCCCACAGACCTTTGGCAACCAGATCAGCAAGAATGTTGTGCTGAATTCAGCCCGGCTCATCGGGTCTAACGGTCAACCGACAAATATCAACGATTCCTCTGCCCACGTCGCCAATCCCGGTACGGGGGTACCCATGTTGGAAGAAAGCGCCAATTTCAGCAATTCTAGCGTGTTCAACTCCTACATCATGGAGAGCGGTTCTTTCCTCCGCTGCAGGAACGTGACGATCGGCTATAACTTCGTCTCTCCCGCATTGCAACGACTTCGATTCGACCGGCTACGGGTCTATGCGCAGGCGCTGAACCTGTTCACCATCACAAAATATTCGGGATTGGATCCGGAATTGAATCCGGGCACCAACACCTCATTCGGCATTGATGGCGGGGTATACCCGAACAATCAAAAGAGTTATAATGTCGGGGTGAGTGTCATGATACATTAATTTGAAAAACTAATTTATATGTTACGATTCTTAAAGTGGATAGTACCAGCTGTTCTGATCCTTACCGGTGTCATTATTTACTCTTGCAATTCAAAATTGAATTTGCAGCCTCAGGGCTCCCTGCTCCAGTCGAATGTGACCAGCAATTCGGGTGTTCAGGGCCTTCTGATCGGCGCGTACGCTTTGCTATCGGGTGAGCCGGATCCCGGTCAGAATCTGGGAAATGGGAGTGGGGCGTCCAATTATGTTTGGGGCAGCGAGTGCGCCGACGATTCTTACAAAGGCTCTACGCCCTCCGATCAGCCCGATGTCATACCGCTGATGACGTGGTCGCTGGCGCAATCCGGAACCAGCAGCTATCTCGACGAGAAATGGACAGTCCTTTATAATGGGATCCAACGCTCCAACGACGTTATCCGCACTATGCGCCTGTCTACCACCATAAGTCCCTCTGACACGGTGGAATATGCAGCGGAGGCGAGGTTCTTGCGCGGATATTATCATTTCGAGGGGAAGAAGATCTTTAACAATTTCCCATATGTCAACGAGTTTATTCAATATTCCGCTAATAATCTCGATGTACCGAACTATGTCGGCGGATCTTACATCAATGTCTGGCCCGATATTGTTGCCGACATGACGTATGCCGCCGGCAACCTGCCGGCGACCCAGCCCAATATCGGACGCGTGAACAAATGGGCGGCCATGGCCTTCCTGGCCAAAGTTTATATGTACGAGCACCAATACGACAGCGCGCTGACGTTGTTGACGAATGTCATCGCCAATGGGACGACGGCAAATGGAACACCGTATTCTCTTGAGCCCAACTATGAGAGCAACTTCAACCCGGCTCAGAAGAACGGCTCGGAAAGCGTTTTTGCCTGCCAGGCGTCGGTTAATGACGGGTCGTCTACCTCAACCAATGGCGGCGATGGGGACACGGGCGACGAACTCAATTTCCCATATAACAACGGGCCAGGCTGCTGCGGATTTAACAACCCCTCCTGGAATCTCGTCCAGGCCTATAAGACTGACGCCAACGGCCTTCCTTACCTCGATGGCAGCTATAATAGCAACCCGCTGATCAACGACCCCGTGAATGCTCCCTGGACCGGAACGATAGATCCCCGGCTTGATTGGGTGGCCGGCAGACCCGGCGAACCTTTTTTTGACTGGGGCACGATCGATTCCACCTGGGTTCGCGACGGTGCAGATGATGGTCCGTTCGTTCCCAAGAAGAATGGCTATGCCAAGAGCCAGCAGGGGACCTATTCCTCGACCGAAACCGTCTTCTGGGGCGCTGCCGAAGTCGATGCCAATAACGTAAACCTGTGCCGCTTTGCCGATGTCATCCTGTGGGCCGCGGAATGTGAAGCACAAACCGGCAATCTCGACCAGGCGGAGACCTATGTCAACATGGTCCGCACGCGGGCGGCCAATCCCAATGGGTGGGTATATCTGAATGCCACGTATAACGCGGGTACCGGCACCTATTCACCGCAAACGACCCCGGGCGGCAACTACAATGTACAACCTTATCCGGCGGGCGCGTTCAGCGGGCATGGTCAGACGTATGCCCTCAACGCTATTCAAATGGAAAGGAGGTTGGAGCTGGGCATGGAAGGACAGCGTTTCTTTGACCTGGCAAGGTGGGACAACGGGACCGGGACGATGGCGGCTACGTTAAACGCCTATGTCGGGGTGGAAAAGAACAGGACGGGGTTCTACCGGGTGAACAATACGGCGACCTTTACCAAGGGCGTCAATGAATGTTTTGCGATACCGCTGAATGAGATCCAGGCGGAGAATGCGACCGGGAAGGTGTATCTGATGCAGAATCCCGGTTATCAATGATCGACTGACAAAAATGGGGGGCGCGGCTCGCGAACGATCGGCGGGTCCCGCGTGAGGATGGGAACCCCCCGTGAAAACACCTGTTTTTAGCCCGGCTGTTGGAAAAGCCGGGCTTTTTCGTAAATTACCCTGGATGTCAATTTACAGTAGATGCCCGCCAAGGTCAACTGGTCAGTAGCTATCCGGCCCTTGCTCAGGAAATACAAGGGGAAAAAACATCCGCTGGAATACGGTAACCTGTATCAGCTGGTTGTTATGGTTGTTATTTCCGCTCAATCAACCGACAATGTCGTCAACGAGAAAGCGCCCGGGCTTTTCAAAGCGTATCCGGATATGTCCGCTTTGGCGGCGGTAGGGACACGGGAAGAATTGTTCCCATACTTGCAGGGCATCCGCAATTTTGCTCATAAGGCTGACTGGCTTCTTAAAATAGCCAAAGCAATTAAAGATGACGCCCATATTCCGCTGACTCTTGAAAAGCTCACCGCCCTGCCTGGTATCGGCAGGAAATCGGCCAACGTCATCCTGCGGGAGGCGGGCCGTCCGCCGGAGGGGGTTATTGTGGACCTCCACGTTATGCGGGTGGCGCCCCGGTTGGGCATTGCGAATGGAAAAGACCCGCAGGAGATGGAAGCGCAGCTGATGGAAAAGCTGCCGAAGAAGGAATGGGATGCCGGGATGGCCATGTCGTTCCTCGGAAGGGAGATTTGCCGGCCAAAGCCCGAATGTGCCCTTTGTCTGATGAACCCTGTTTGTACTTACTATCAAAGTAAGTAAGTGAAATAAACCCAGGCCCTGAACCATGAAGCAACCCGAACCGGCGGCTATTGCCTCACTATTGGCTGTAATCGACCAACTTTATCCTTTGAGTCCCGAAGCGCAGCAATACCTTCGGGATCATGTCACCTCCTGCACCGTCGTCAAACGCAAGCTCCTGCTTAAGGAGGGAATGACCTGCGAACACATCTATTTCATCGTTAAAGGGGCGCTGCGGGGATTTACCCGGGAGGGTTCGAAGGACATCACCACCTGGATCACGGTAGAGAATGAGCTGGTGTCCTCCATCTTAAGCCTTGACGAACGGGTTAAATCCATTGAAAATATTCAGGCTTTGGAAAAATGCGAGCTGCTTGCGCTTACGCTTGCGGAGCTGGAGGTCATGTATGAACGATTTCCTGAGACTAATATACTTGCCCGGAAAATTCTGCAGCGCTATTATGCCGATGCAGAGCAACGGGCGTTTATCGCGCGGCTGACGAAGGCGGAGAATAAATACCGGCATTTTCTGAAGCGGCATGGAGCCCTTTCGAATCGGATCCCGTTGAAGTATGTCGCGTCTTATCTGGGGGTTACGCTGGAAACGCTGAGTCGGATCCGAAAGAGATTCTCTTCGAAGGGTTGATCGGGGTCGACGGTAGGTCGGGTGCGGTCGGAGGGGGTCGGCGGGGTGTGCCGGCGACGACTTTTTTTAACTATGGCGAAATCGCCGCAGTTAGAATTGCGGCTTCGAACGGCACATGGCCGCGGTTAGGCGTTTAGCCCCAGGCGGCGCGAGATATTCGAATTAAAAACATTGTTGGGATCGTATTTGCGTTTGATCGCCAGCCACTCGGTATGTTGCGGATACATCGCTTTGAACATATTCTCCGTCAACAAGGCGTCCTTTCCGAGATAAAGGCGGCCGCCGGCTGCCAGCACCTTCTCATCCAGCCTGGGAGCGAATTTGAGAAGCTGTTTCGTCACCGGGAAATCGATGGCCAGGGTATAGCCCGCGAACGGGAAAGAAAGGATCCCCTGTGCATCGCCCATCCGCTTGAAAACATTCAGGAACGGCGTACACCCGCTTCCCGCGATCATTTGTAAGATCTCCGTCAGGTTCCGTTTGCCATTCTCCTCCGGAATGACAAACTGATATTGGATGAAGCCACGCTTCCCATAGCCTCTGTTCCAGTTGTTGATGGCGTCCAGGGGGAAAAAGAACTTCTCATAATGAACAAATTCCTTTGGTGAATTCTGAACGAAGGCGATTACCCGGTTCAGGATCCGGACGGTAAAGCTATTCAGTGTAAAGGAGGGAAAGAAAAAAGGGACGGCGAGTTTGCCGGTGGAATGCAGCTTTAATGGATCGGTCTTTAGCCTGGCCGGCAATTCTTCCAGTCGTGCGGCATTGCCCAGGGTCAGTACGCCGCTCCCGAGCTTGCTCCCTTTTGCGAGCGCATCGATCCAGGCCACTGAGTAGTTGTAATCGTGATCATACTTGTCAAGCGCCTCCAGCATGTGATCGAGGTTCTTTATGACCATCGACTTCTGCCTGAAGTAGGTTGTCTCGATCTTTCTCAGGCGGATCCTGGCTTTGAGAATCACCCCCAGCAGACCCAGACCCCCGAAATTGGCCCAGAAGAGATCGCTGTTTTCCGTTCGGGAGGCCTCCGCCGTGGTCCCATCCGCCAGCAGGATAGTGAAGGAAAGAACGCAGTTGACAAAGGAACCGTCGATATGATGGGCCTTCCCATGGATGTCGTTGGCAATAGCCCCGCCGATCGTGACGAATTTTGTGCCCGGGCAGATCATCGGCAGCCACCCTTTTGGGCCGAAGACGGTAATGATCTCTTCCAGGCTCACGCCGGCCTCACACTCCACGATCCCTTCCTTTTCATCGAAATAGAGGAAATGATTCAGGCGGGTGCAGATGGCAACATAATGGTCATCGTTGATTGCCTGGTCACCATAACTTCTGCCAAGTCCACGGGCGATCAGCGGTGTCTTTTTCAGCTCCGTTCTCAGGTCTTCTTCAGCCCGCGGGTGTAAAGGAATCGACTCGCTTACAGGGTAATTGCCCCAACCTGCTAGCTTCTCTTTTCGCTCGGCTGCCATTATGCTAATTGAGGTGAGTTTCGGGCCCGAAAGTAAGGTAAAAAGCAATATCTTGCGCCCGGCTTCTTCTTTAACCTTTTATTAACCGTAAGGGAGATATTTTTGTCAACCGGAACAAGGACTTCACCCACAAGTGACATTATGATGAAATATGTTTTTACTGCTTTGGTAATGTTCGCCACAACTGCTGCTTTCGCTCAAAGGCGTATTCAAAATCCCAACAACCCCAAGACCAATACTCCAGCTCAGGATACTACTTCTGCTCTCACAAAGGCCTTGAAGAATGCGCCGCCAACTGCGCAGTCTGTGAAGCCGGGTAAAAAAGACTGGAGCAAGATCCGGCCTGACCCGCGGAAAGCCCAGGACCATTTCATGTTCGAGTTGGGTTACGACAACTGGGTCGGCTCTACGGATAGTATGAATATCAAGGGACTTAACCACAGCGAGAATTTTTACTTCATGTATACATGGCCGTTCAAGTCGGATGGCCGGTTCAGCCTGGCTGCCGGCGTCGGCCTTGGATCCAGCAATATTTATTTCGCCCACCAGGAGGTTATTGTAGCCTCGACTGTTAACCAGACCCTCGCTTTTCCTGACGAAGAAGGGGGACCCCACTACAAGAGATACAAGTTGACGACTACCTACCTCGAACTCCCTGTCGAGCTGCGGTTTTCGCTTGATCCCGAACACATGGATCATAGCTGGAAATTTGCGATCGGCGCCAAGATCGGCCTGATGCTAAGCGCGTACACCAAGGGTACGGACCTGTTGACTGCCCAAGGCACTCCACAGGCGGGGGGAAGTTATTCATTGAAGATCAGCTCCAAACAATACTTCAGCACCGCCGAATTCACGCCGACGATCCGGGTCAGCAAGGGCGTCATCGGCTTTTTTGCCCAGATCCATGCCAACCCCCTCATCAAGCTTTCCGCGGGACCAGCCGTATTCCCGGTTTCCGGGGGGATTGTTCTCAGTGGGTTATAAAGAGGTTTGCTTAATTTTGCCCCTCAGCAGAAAAAAATCGGCGTGTTAGAAAAGAAAAACAGCATTCAAAAGGAAGAGAGGGCGATCCTGGTCGGGGTAGTGGACAAGACGCAGACGGAGGAGCAGGTACATGAGTACCTGGATGAACTGGCCTTTCTGGCCGAAACCGCCGGCGCTGTGACCCTGAAGCGGTTTACCCAGAAGTTGGCGCATCCGGACAGTAAAACGTATATCGGAAAAGGCAAGCTCGAGGAAATAAAGGCCTATATCGCCTCTCATGACATCAGGGTCGTCATCTTTGACGACGAGTTGAGTGGGTCCCAGATCTCAAATATTGAAAAGGTCCTCGACACGAAGACGATTGACCGGTCGGATCTTATCCTGGATATCTTCGCCAGCCGGGCCAAGACGGCCCAGGCCAAATTACAGGTCGAACTAGCTCAATATCAATATATTCTGCCAAGGCTTCGCGGGATGTGGAAGCACCTCGAACGGTTAGGGGGCGGGATCGGGACCCGGGGACCGGGTGAGTCGGAGATCGAGACTGACCGCCGGATCGCCCGTGATAAGATCGCCCTGCTGCGCCGCCGCCTGCAGGAGATCGATAAGCAAGCCTTCACCCAGCGAAAGGACCGCGGGGAATTCATTCGCGTCGCGCTCGTTGGTTATACCAATGTCGGCAAGTCAACGCTTATGAACCTCCTGAGCAAATCGGAGGTATTCGCCGAGAACAAACTGTTTGCGACGCTGGACACGACGACGCGAAAGGTCGTTTTTGAGGCCACCCCGTTCTTGCTAAGCGACACGGTGGGGTTCATTCGCAAGCTGCCGCACCACCTGGTGGAAAGCTTCAAGAGCACCCTTGATGAGGTCCGTGAAGCCGATATCCTTTTGCATGTCGTGGATGTAAGCCACCCCCGTTATGAAGAACAGCTGGGGGTCGTCAACAGGACCCTGCAGGAGCTGAATGCTTTCGACAAACCCATCCTTGTGATCTTTAACAAGATCGATCTTTATGAGACCCGCAATTTCGACCCGTGGCTGGAGGAGGGCGTGCGCAAAGAACTCCTCAGCGAACTCTATGAGCGATGGGAGCGGGAGACCAATGGCAATTCCGTCTTTATATCCGCGACGGAACGCCGGAATATCGATGACTTACGCCGCACCATCCTTGAAAAGGTTCGGACGTTGTATAAAGTGCGATACCCTTACAAAAGCGAATTCCTCTACTAATGGCCTTTTCAAAGTACAAGTGGCATAAGATCGCCGACAAGGACACCGACCTCAAATGGACGGCGGGTGATGTGGCCGAGGTCGCGGTTGATGGGAAACAGTACTGTGTTGCGCGGTTTGCTGAGCAATGGTTTGCTTTTGCTTATAGTTGCCCGCATGCCGGGGCGCCGCTTACGGACGGATATGTTGACAAGTCCTGCAATGTAGTTTGCCCCGTTCATGGGCTGAAATTCAATCTCCGGACGGGGCATGATGTCCAGGGGGAGGGGTACAAGTTGAAGACTTATCCGGTGGAGCTTCGGGCGGAGGGGATTTTTATTGGGTTGGAGGAGGGGGGTGGGTTTTTAAAAAAATGGTTTTAGGCCCGGGCGATTTTCGATTTTCCAATGATTTTTCGACCGGAAATCCCTATTTTTGCAACCCCTTTTGGGGGCGATCGGGGATGGTCCCGGGGAATTGCGGGCATTCGCGACCCGGCCTGGATCATGCCGGATCATAAATTCCTCCTTAGCTCAGTTGGTTAGAGCATCTGACTGTTAATCAGAGGGTCGTTGGTTCAAGTCCAACAGGGGGAGCAGATAGTTAATCATTTAGAAGGTCGCTTTGGCGGCCTTTTTGTTTTTTGCCAGTAATTTGCCAGTAAATTTTTGGCTGCGAAGCAAAGAGCTGTTTTATAGGTTAAAGTTACTAGTTTGATTTCATTTCTGAAGGAAGGTTATTGCCTTGCTTACTTGGTTTGGGACCAGGGGTCAATTCATATTAGCTTTTAAGATAGATAGCTTTTTCAGTGACATTGAGACCAGTTACTCGGAAAATAAGCCTAAATCAACCCTTAGATGATCTAGCCCCCTAAATGCCTGGACAAAAAAGTGAGTTCAGAAGAGACATAGATTAATGTTTTAAATTTATGTCTATGGCTAAGCAAAGAAGGTCCTTTTCAGTGGATCAAAAACTACAGATCATT
>Ga0210383_10000413_pt1 | contig 39659 bp, 34 predicted proteins | sample IncBWC14OmetaG_FD_160072 | JGI IMG/M metagenome (GOLD analysis project Ga0210383, IMG submission 160072) | Forest soil microbial communities from Barre Woods Harvard Forest LTER site, Petersham, Massachusetts, United States - Inc-BW-C-14-O ...
CTCCACCCCGAGTCGCAGCTGAAAATCGCCGTCGGCGCCGATGCGCGCCCCGGTGCCTTCCGGGTTACCTGGACGCAAGGAAACACCCAGGAACCCACGGAGGGAAACGGGGATGATTGAGGCACGGGGCCTATCGAAACGTTACGGGGACAAGCTAGCCGTCGACGACCTGTCGTTCACGGTCCGGCCCGGCCGGGTGACCGGCTTCCTGGGACCGAACGGCGCGGGCAACGGCGACTCGGTGGTGGCGCCTCCACCACGCGCCGCCTGATCGGCCGCTTCCTGCCGCACCTGCCCGCTACGGAAGGCGTCCCGGACCGCAAGGACCTCGCCGAGCTCACCGTCCGGGAACGCGAGGTGCTGGCCGAGGTCGGCTCCGGCCTGTCCAACACGGAGATCGCCGCGCTGCTGTACATCTCCGAGGCCACCGTCAAGACCCACGTCGGGCCACGTCATGGCCAAGCTTGGCCTGCGCGACCGGATCCAGGCCGTCGTCTACGCCTACGAGACCGGCCTCGTCCGGCCCGGCGCGGGTAACCGCTAGATCATTTCTTCCGAACGGAACGTGGTGCCTGCGTCCGCACCCAGGTGTCGTGCTAGCCGTACCTGAACTACGCGGCTGGCACGATCGACCCCGAGGCTGGCCAGCCCGCAGCATCGAGGTATGACACAAGAAATAGCTATCGCCGACGGCCACCGGGCCGCCACCATGAACGACAATCAGAACATGACCGAGCAGGCCGCGTCACCGGTCTGGGGAGCGCCGTTCGCGAAGCGAGCCTGGGCCGAACTCCGCTACGCGCTCGTCACCCTCCCGCTCTCCATCGCCGCCATCGTCTTCATCGTGCCCATGTTGTACAACGGGGCGTTGTGGGCGGCCTCCGCGGACGGCGTATGGAAGCTCGGCGCGGTCAACCGCTTCTTCGCGCGCAAGCTGCTCAGCGAGGACGTCCCGGCCCCCCCGCGGCCGCGGTCTCTGGTGAGCTACAAGGTGCGGACGAAGGACGGCGCCCGCCTGGCCAAGGCCGCGCAAGAGGCCGGGGGAAAGGCACGGGCGTGGGAGACCAAGCCCGGGGTCACCGTCAGGAGGATTCCACACGTCCGGATCGCCGAACTGGCCGCCGAGGCGGGCATCACCATCGACGACATGCGGCTGAGAAACGGGATGCTCAACTGGATGGACGGACGGGCGACCGACCCGGTCACCTGGCGGGCACGCGCCTACTTCGGGCTCAAGCTGCCGCTCGCCGTAGTCGGCCTGGCCATCGCCGCAGCCTGCTGGCTCGGCGGGCTGTTTTACCTGACCGCCCCGATCTGGTGGTCGCTCGGGCTGAACTATATGTTGGGCTTCAACCTCGCGACCATCGGCGTAGCGTTTGCCCTCTGCCCGCTCGGCGTGGCCCTGTTGGTCACTGGACCAGGGCTCCTGCACGGCGTCACGAACGTCGACTGCTGGCTCATCCGGCGCCTGCTCAGCTCGAGTACGCCGGCCGAGCGGATCCGTGCCCTTGAGGAGAGCCGGGCCATCGCCGTCGACGACGCGGCCGCGCGGCTGCGCGGCATCGAGCGGAACCTGCATGACGGCGCGCAGGCGCAGCTCGTGGCCCTGTCCATGAAGCTGGGCCTGGCCCGGGACAAGCTCCAGGATGACGGGCAGGTGGACCTGACGCGGGTGACCGGGCTGATCGAGGACGCCCACCGCGGCATTCTCGAGGCGATCATCGACCTGCGCACCCTGGCCCGCGGCATCCATCCGCCGGTGCTGGACCACGGCCTCGCCGACGCGCTGGCCACGCTCGCCACGCGCAGCGCCGTCCCGGTGGAGCTGGTCACCGACATCCCGGAGCGGCCGTCGGACGCGATCGAGACCATGGCCTACTTCTCAGCCGCCGAACTGCTCACCAACGTCGCCAAGCACAGCGGCGCCCGGCACGCGACCCTCGAGGCCGTGCACGTCCCCGGCCTGCTCCGGATCCGCGTCACCGACGATGGCCGCGGCGGTGCCCGTCCGGTGCCCCGCGGCGGCCTGTGCGGACTGGCCGACCGGGTCCGCGCCGTGGACGGCCGGGTGGACATTGACAGCCCACACGGCGGCCCCACCACGGTGACCGTCGAACTGCCGTCCCGCGCCTGAAAGGCAACCGGATCAGCATGCGCATCGTCATCGCCGAGGACGCCGCCGTGATCAGGGCCGGGCTAGCCGAGATCCTTACCGACCGCGGGCATGAGATCGTGGCCGCGGTCGGCGACGCCGAGGCGCTCAAGGACGCGGTGGCCGCCTGCCAGCCTGACGTCGCGATCGTGGACGTGCGGATGCCGCCCAGCCACACCGACGAGGGCCTGCGCGCGGCGATCGCGATCCGCCGCGACCACCCCGGCGTCGGCATCCTGGTGTTCTCCCAGTACATCGAGACCCGTTATGCCGCCGACCTGCTGGCTGGGCGCTCCTCGGGCGGGGTCGGGGGCGGGGTCGGCTACCTGCTCAAGGACCGGGTCGGCGACGTCGCCGAGTTCACCGACGCGATCACCAGGATCGCCGCCGGCGGCACGGCGCTGGACCCCGAGGTGGTCAGCGGCCTGCTGAACGCGAGCCGTCACGCCAGCACCCTCGGCACGCTCACCGCGCGCGAGCAGGATGTTCTCGCCCTCATGGCCGAAGGCCGGTCCAACAGCGCTATCGCCGACCGCATCTTCGTTTCCGAGCGAGCCGTCGAGAAGCACATCAGCAACATCTTCACCAAGCTCAACCTGCCGCCATCCGACTCCAACCACCGCCGCGTGCTCGCCGTCCTCGCCTACCTCGGCACCTGAAACCTAGGCCGTGCAGCCCGTCACGCCGGAGTGAGGCCGAGGTCGCCGCGGTGCGCCGGCTCCACGTTGACCAGGCTGTGCGCGGCCATCACCAGGTACTCCCAGAGCTGCGCGTCGAGCGCCTCGTCCAGGTCGAGCTCGTCCAGCGCCTCCCGCATGTGGCGCAGCCAGGCGTCCCGCTCAGCCTCGCCGATCGCGAACCGGGCGTGCCGCATCCGCAGCCGCGGATGCCCGCGCAGCTCGTCGTAGGTGCGCGGCCCGCCCCAGTACTGGATCAGGAACAGCCGCAGGTGCTCCTCGGCCGGGCCCAGATCCTTCGCCGGGTACACCGGCCGCAGTACGGGATCCTCGGCGACGCCCTGGTAGAACCGGTGGACCAGGCGGGTGAAGGTCTCCTCCCCGCCCACGGCCTCGTAGAAGCTGGTCGGCTGGCTCATGCGTGAAAGCTTACGGCGCAGCCTCGCCCGGATCGTCCGCCGAGCCCGCTGCACCCACCTTAGACAGCGCTTCCGCCGCGGGCAGCGACGCAGGTGGCTCGGCGGTCGTCGCGGACGGCGGCGCGGTGATCACGATGGTGTCCGCCCCGGCCTTCGGTCGACGCGCCACTCCACGCGAGGCTAATACGCGAGGAAGACCCACGAGAGCGATTACGGCACCACCAGTCCCGTGTACCGGGCGGCGAACGCGAGTGTGTCCCCGGAGAGCTCGGCGGTCCGGCTCACCGCCCGCGCCCCGTGCCCCACCTGGCCCTCCGCGCGCAACAGCACCGGACGCCCCGACACGGAGGCGTACTGCAAAGCAGCGCACATCTTGTACGCGTGCACCGGGTCGACCCGGGTGTCGTTGGTGAACACGGTGAACAGCACGGCTGGATAAGCCGTCCCGGGCACCACGTGGTGATACGGCGAATAAGAAAGCAACCACGAAAGCTGCACCGGATCCGACGCGCTGCCGTACTCGACGTTCCACGTCTGCCCCAGCCCGAACCTCTCGTACCGCACCATGTCGAGCAACGGCGCCGAGCACACCACGGCGGCGTACAACGAAGGGTCTTGCACCAGCGAGGCACCCACCAGCAGCCCGCCGTTCGACCCGCCCGAGATGGCCAGCCGCCGGGCCGTCGTCCACCCGTCCCGGATCAGCGCCTGCGCGGCGCACCGGAAGTCGTCGAACACGTTCTGCTTGTGCTCGAGCATCCCGGCCCGGTGCCACTCCTCGCCCTCCTCGCTGCCGCCGCGCAGGTTGGCCACCGCGTACACGCCACCCGCCTCCACCCAGGCCAGCGCGGACGGCGAGTACGCGGGGGTCAGGCTGATGTCGAACCCGCCGTACCCGGTCAGCAGTGCCGGTCGGGGCAGGGCCGGCCGCGGGCCGCCCGGCGAACCATCGGAAGCACCGCTGATGACCAGCATCCGCACCGAAGTCCCGTCCAGCGACTGGTACGTCACCTGCCGCGCCGTCACGGCCGGCACCGCCACGGACCCCGGCGCCACCGCCCATGTCTGCACCGAAAAGGAACGCGCATCGAACCGCAGCACCAGCGGCGGCGTCGTGTAGTCCGTATACCCGAACCACGCTTCGTGCCCGCCCTCCGGCCGCTCGCTCAACCCGCCCACGGTGCCCAGGCCCGGCAGCTCGACAGAAGTCAGCAACGCACCCGAACCCAGGTCGTGCACGGTGACCTCGCTCAGCGCATGCCGAGTCCACGACGCCAGCAGCACCGGCCGCGCCAGCTCGGGCCCGTCCAGGATTGCGTACCCGCGCAGCACCGCCTCGGCATCCTCCGGAAGGAGGTCCCGCCAGCTGGCCCGGTCCGTCACCGAACCGGGATCCGCCACCGCGATCCGTCCCCGCGGCGCGCCAAGATCGGTGAAGACGTACATAAGCCCGTCCCGCCCGGCCCGCACCGAGGTCTGCGCGTCCACCCCTTCCTGCACCACCTGCAGGTCCGGTGACGAAGGGTCGGATGCGGACAGGTCGGCCAGGAACAGGTCGTTGCGCGGCGCCGTGCCCCGGGACGCGGACAGGAACAGCCAGCGGCCGTCCCGGCTGACCGAGGCGTAGTAGTAGTCGGTCTTGTCCCGGCCGGTGCCGAAGATGAGCACGTCCTGTTCGTCGGCGAGCGTGCCGACCTGGTGCAGATAGACCCGCCGGTGATACTGGCTCTCGCCGTCTGGGACCGAAGAGGCCGGCAAGCGCCGCGTGTAGTAGAAGGCCTTGCCGTCCGGCAGCCAGGCTACGTTGGTGTACCGGCACCGGTCGATCGGCCCGTCCACCACCGAACCGGTCTGAACGTCCAGCACCCGCAGCAGGGATTCCTCGTCGCCACCCTCGGACAGCTGGTAGGCCAGCAGCCGCCCCTCCTTGTCCGGCTGCCAGGCGTCCAGCGTGGTCAGCCCGGACGCGTCGATAGCCACCGGGTCGACGAGCACCTCGACCGGCCCGTCGGCAACCTGCGTGCACAGCACGGCGTGCTCCTGCCCGGGCTCGCGCCTGGTGAAGAAGCACCGATCCCCGCGCCACGCCGGGGTGCCCACCACGCCGACGTTGAGCAGTTCCCGGACCCGTTCGGCCAAATTATCCCGCCCCGGCCAGTGCGCGCGCTCCGCCGAGAACAACGCGGCCTCGGCCCGCAGCCAGTCCGCCCGTTCGGCGCTGTCGGCGTCCTCCATCCAGCGGTAGGGGTCGCTGACCTGATGCCCGAAGATGTCCTCGGTCAGGTCCAGCCGGGGTGCCTCCGGATAACTCATCTCGTGTGTCCCGCTCATGCTCGCACTTTACGATCCCGCTGACCTAGTACGCTTATGTGGTGGCAGAAGCGTGTACCAGGCGACACACTGGGAGCATCAGCTTCTGCTAGACGGCGCCCAGCGGGAGGTGCGGTGCGAAGAGTGCTGCTGCTCAACGTGACGTATGAACCGCTGACCACCGTCGGCCTCCGCCGTGCCGTGTGCCTGGTGCTTGGCGGCAAGGCCGAGGTTGTCCACGACGACGTCCAGGGCGCGGTGCTGCACGCGGCGTCGGTGGCGCTTGCCACGCCGTCGGTGATCAGGCTCAGGCGCTACGTCCGAGTGCCCTACCGCAACCGGGTGCCGCTGACCCGGGCCGCCCTGATGCGCCGGGACAACTACCGCTGCGCCTACTGCGGCCGCCGCGCGGAAACCATCGACCACGTGGTCCCCCGCAGCCGCGGCGGCGCGCACGCCTGGGAGAACTGCGTCGCGTCCTGCACCATCTGCAACCACCGCAAGGCCGACCGCCTGCTCGAGGAACTCGGCTGGACGCTGCCGGTGCCGCCCGCAGTACCACGCGGCGCCCACTGGAGGCTGGTGGGCGCACAGCATGACGGCGACCCCCAGTGGGCCGCTTATTTGCGTGAGCCCAGTGCTGCCTTAAGAACCAGCGCTGCCCTAAAACCAGCGCCGCCTTATCGCACCATCCCGCCGTACCGCACGTCCCCGCCGCACCAGGTTGCGGCTTTTTTCTTTTTTGCCGAACGGACCCTGCTCTCAGCTCACCGCCCGTTCCTCGCGTCTCGCGGCTGGCGTACCCGCGCCGTCTGCTTCCCCCTCCGTCCTCGCCCCGAACTCCCGGAACTCCCGCTGGGTCAGCCCCCCAAGAATGGCCACCGCCACCACGGCGCCCGCCACCGGGAAGAACAGCGCCGGCCCGATATGCCGGACCAGCACCCCGGCGATCACCACCGACAGCGGGAAGCTGCCGAACGCGCAGAACATCAGCGCGGCCATGATCCGGCCGAGCAGCGCCGGAGGCGCCCACTTCTGCAGCACAGTTAGCACGGTGACGTTGCCCAGGCCGTTGGCGGCGCCCATGACGAACAAGGCCGCGGCGGCCCCGGCCTCCCCGCCCAGGTACGGGGTCAGCGCGAGCGCGGTCGCATCGACCAGGAACACAGCCGACGCGAAGATGACCGGCCTGCGCAGCCCGCCGGTGCGCGCCGCGGCCAGCGTCCCGAGGACGCTTCCGGCCGCCAGGCAGGCCAGCAGCGCCCCATAGCCGCCCGCCCCGAACGTGGCGTGCGCCAGCGAGGGCAGCGCCACCCCATCGAGCCCGCCGCCGGCCAGGTTGGCCGCGATGACCACCACCAGGATGACCTGCAGCGCCCGGGACTTCTTCAGAAACGCCAGCACTCCCTGGCCTTCGTCGTCGGCCGTGTCCGCACCGGCCGTCCCGTCCTCGCCCGCGCTCATCGTCCCGGCCGCGGCCTTCCGGGGGATCAGCGCCAGCGTCAGCGCCGAGACCGCGAACGACGCGGCGTCGATGGCGAAGGCCCAGGCCGACCCCCCCGTGGCGGCGACCAGCACACCGCCCAGCGCCGGGCCCAGCAGCGACCCGGCTTGCACGGCCGCGGTGGATATCGCGTTGCCCGCCGCGAGCCGCTCCCCGTTCAGCAGCGACGGCATGATCGCAAACGACGCCGGGATGAACAGGCCCTCGCCCGCGCCGATGAACGCGGCGATCGGCCCGAGGGCGACCAGCGAGATGGTATGCCGGGTCGCGAGCACGGCCAGCGCCGCCACCAGAACGCACCGGGCGGCGTCGGCCGTGAGCATGACCGTGCGCGGCCCGATTTTGTCGGCCAGCACCCCGCCCACCGGGATCAATACCATGCGCGGCACGCCGTAGCAGGCCAGCACGGTCCCCAGCAGGATCGCCCCGCCCCGGTTCGACAGCACAAGCCAGGGGAGGGCCACCGCGTAGCAGTAGTCGCCGATCGTCGACGTGAACTGCCCGCCAGCCAGCAGCCGGAAGCTCCGCACCCCGAGCGGCCCAGACCTCAGCGACCCCAGCCGGCTCATTGGGCCTCCTCCGGCGTGAACCACGGGAACATGTCGAGCATGATGTGGACCGGCAGCGCTCCCGGAGACCGTTCGGCCGGGTCGAGCCGTATGTAGGGTTCCATCAGCGCCAGCACCTTGGTGCGCAGTTCGTCCAGCTCATCCGGCGTCACGTGCGCCGCGCTGAAAATCTCACCCGACGCCCGCTGCCAGTCCGCCGGATACTCGGACTGGCGATCCAGGTAGCGCGCGCGGACCTCCTCGGACGAAGCCCGCATGTTTTCCACCAGCAGCCGGCTGGCCACCCGCCCGGCCGGCGACGAGTCCGGCTGGTTCTCGAGCGTGAACGCGAGCAGGCGGGCCCGCCACGGCCGTTCGCGCCCGTTCGCGGCGCTGGCCCGGTCTTCCTCGATGAACCCGTACTTGGCCAGTGTCCGCAGGTGGTAGCTGCACGCCGAGGGAGAGAGCCCCGCCACCTCGGCGCACTCGGTCGCCGTGACCGACCCGCGCAGCCCGATGTGCGTCCAGATCGCGATCCGGGCTGGATGCGCGAGCGCGCGCATCATCTTCGGATCGGTGAGCTTGACCGGATTCCCCGGCATCCCCGGCTCGATGCTCTTCCCCGCCTCGGTGTCCATACGTGCCCTCCGCATCCCCGCCCCGCCCCGCCTGTACGTGAAACATTACTTTCGAAAGAACTGCTTCGCAATAGCTCGGGTAAGATTCTTGTGGAGGCCGATGCGATGCAGCGCGAGATTTTCACCCGGGACCACGACGAATTCCGTGACATGGTGCGGGCCTTCATCGCGAAGGAGATCGCGCCCTATCACGAGCAGTGGGAACGGGACGGGGTCGTGTCCCGCGACGTGTGGCTGGCGGCCGGCCGGGCCGGCCTGCTCGGCATCCACATCGACGAGAAGTACGGCGGCGGCGGCGATCCCGACTACCGGTACTACGTGGTCCTCAACGAGGAACTAGCCCGGGCCGCCGCCAGCGGGCCGATGTTCGTCCTGCACAACGACATGATCGGCCCGTACCTGGACCGGTTGTGCACACCGGAGCAGCGGGAGCGGTGGTTCCCCGGTTACTGCTCGGGGGAGCTCATCGCCGCGATCGCCATGACCGAGCCCGGCGCGGGCAGCGACCTGCAGGGGATCCGGAGCACCGCGATCCGCGACGGCGACCACTACGTGCTGAACGGCCAGAAGACGTTCATCTCGAACGGCCAGCTCGGCGACATCGTGATCGTGGTGGCCCGCACCGACCCGGACCCCAGAACCGCCGGGCACCGCGGCATCAGCCTGCTCGTAGTCGAGCGCGGCATGCCCGGCTTCAGCCGCGGCCGGAACCTGGACAAGCTCGGCATGCACGCCCAGGACACCTCCGAGCTGTTCTTCACCGACGTCCGGGTGCCCGTGGCGAACCTGCTCGGCGAGGAAGGCGGCGGCTTCGTCGCGCTGATGCAGAACCTGCCCCGGGAACGCGTCACGATCGGCGTCACCGCGCTGGCCATCGCCGAACAGGCCCTGGCCGACACGATCGCCTACTGCAAGGAACGCAACGCGTTCGGCCAGCCGATCGGCCGGTTCCAGCACAGCAAGTTCCTGCTGGCCGAGATGGCCACCGAGATCGCGGTGGCGCGCGAGTTCACCGACCGCGCCATCACCGAGCACTGCGCCGACCGGCTGACCACCGAAGAGGCGTCCATGGTCAAATGGTGGAACACCGAACTGTGCAACCGCGTCACCGACCGATGCGTACAACTGCACGGCGGCTACGGCTACATGCGCGAGTACCGGGTCGGCCGCTTCTGGGCCGACAGCCGCGTCCAGTCGATCTTCGGCGGCACCACCGAGATCCAGAAGGAGATCATCGGCCGCAGCCTCGGACTGTAGGGCCTGACCAGGACTTCTACGACGCCCGTGCTCCCAGTTTCTGACGCGATGTTAGGCGCAGAACTCTGTGTTCTGTATGTGGTCCTGGCGCCCCGGCCCGGCCGCCGCCACGTTCCCCGCTAGTACCAGGCCCTTTGACTTCAGTTGGCGGCGCTGGATGCGGTAGCGATTATGGCGGCCGTCTGCGTCATTGCTGGCGTAGCTGGCTGTGGTGATGCCGGTGGCGCTGTGCTCGGTGATGCCCAGCCTGGTGGCGATGTCGCACAGGCGCATTCCCGGGGCGGGGCCGCGCAGACCAGGGCCCGGGCATGGTGGGTGAGGTCTGCCCCGTATGGATTGTATTTATATTCTAGAAATTTATTGCTAGTTTTGTGGAACCAGCGTAGCGTCGGTGACAAACATCGAGGCCCGCCGTCGTCGGCTGTCAGCATTGCCCGGGGGGCCGGTGAAAGGACCAAGCCATGGATGAGGCTCAACTGCACGTTGTGTTCGGGACCGGCCAGGTCGGTAGCGCCCTCGCCGCGCACCTGGCCAGCATGGGTATTGCCGTCCGGGCAGTGTCCAGGCACCGGCCCGCGGCGCTGGCCGGGGGCACCGACTGGCGGGCTGCGGACGTCACCGACCCCGAAGCCGCCGCAGACGCGGCCAAGGGCGCATCGGTGGTCTACCAGTGCGTCAACGCTCCTTACACCCAGTGGCCCGAGCTTTTCCCGCCGCTGCAGCGGGGGGTGCTGGCCGCTGCCGAGCGCACCGGCGCGCTGCTGGTGGTCCTGGAGAACCTGTACGGCTACGGCCCGACCGGGGGCAGGCCGATGACCGAGGACCTCCCGCTGGCCGCCACGGGAGGCAAGGGCCGGACCCGGGCGGCCATGACCGCCGAGCTGCTGGCCGCCGCCGACGCCGGCCGGGTCCGCATCGCCATCGGACGGGCCTCGGACTTCTTCGGCCCCGGCGTCACCCAGGGCTCCACCCTCGGCGAGCGGGTCTTCGGCAACGCCCTGGCCGGCCGCCGCGCCGACTTCATCGGCAACCCCGGCCTGCCGCACACCTACAGCTACGTCCCCGACATCGCCGCCGGCCTGGCCACCCTCGGCACCGACGCCCGCGCGGCGGGCCAGGTGTGGCACCTGCCCGGCCCGGCGACCGGCACCACCCGGGCGCTGCTGGACCTGGTCGCCGGCCAGGTCGGGCATCCGGTCGGCGTCCGCTCGGTACCCAAGCTGGCCATGCGCGCTCTGGGCCTGGTCAACCCGATGCTGCGGGAGCTGGCCGAGATTTCCTACGAGTTCGACGAGCCCTTCGTCCTGGATACCAGCAAGTACCAGGCCGCGTTCGGGGCGGCCGGCACCCCGCTGGCCGACGCCATCGCCGCGACCCTGGCCTGGTACCGGACCCGGACCAGCACGCCATGACTACTAAATCGGAGGCGGTCAACGCCATGACGACTCCATTGATCACCGTGACAGCGGAACCGGCGGCAATAAACGCCGCTGGCCCGGCCGCGGCGTGGTCGAGGCGGGTGCGCCGCATCGGCGGGTTTATCCAGGCCGCCTTCGCCGCCTTCTGGCTGGCCCGCGCGAGCCTGGCCATCGGCGGCCGCGCCGCCGACGTGCTGATCGCCGTGTCCGGTGTCGCGGTGATCGGCGTGTTCTCCTACGCGATCAAGGTCACGGCCGGCACCGCCCCCCGCCCGGCCGGCCCCGAGGCCCGGCGGATCGAACGGTCCGTCACCGTCGCCACCGTCATCGAACTTGTCGCGGCCTTCGTGCTGCCCGTCATCGTCATCGCGGCCGGCCGCTCCGACTGGGTGCTGCCCTCCATCGTGATCACCATCGGGCCGCTGCTGCTCTATCTCGACCACCTGGTCCATATCCCCCGCTACCGCCCGGTCGGCTGGGCGCTGATCGCCGGGCCGGTCATCCTCGTCGCCACGATGTCGGGCTCGGCGCTCGCCGTGACCACCGGCATCGCCGCCGGCGTGGTGCTCCTGGGCACCGCCGCCGCCGGCTTCCACGACCTCGCGGGCATTCGGCGTGCTCGCCTAGCCCCGCTCAGCACGAAGGCCTGATGACCATGCCCCAGGCAGGCAGTCACACGACCGGCTTCCGGCCCTTCTTCAACCCTGCCACCGGCGAGTGGATCACCTACACCGCCCTGGCCCAGGACAGCGACGGGCAGCTCGTCCGGTTCAGCTGGCGCAGCGTGCCCGGCGGGGTGATCACCGAGCACGTCCATCCCCGCCAGGAGGAGCGGTTCACCATTCTGGCGGGCGAGGCCCACTTCACCCTTAACGGTGCGGAGCTCGTGGCCGGAGCGGGCGAGACGGTCATCGTCCCCGCTGGTGTCCCGCACTCCGAGGGAAACCCCGGACCAGGCGAGATCGAGGGCGTCGTCGAGCTCCGTCCGGCGCTGCGCACCAAGGAGTGGCACGAGGCCCTGGCCGGCCTGGTGGCCGACGGCAAGACCACGCCCCGGGGCGCGCCGCGCAACCCGCTCCAGCTCGGCGCCACGTTCTGGCACTTCCGCCACGAAAGCCGGGTCACCTCACCGCCCGTCTGGGCCCAGAACCTCATGCTCCCGCCCCTGTGGGCGCTGGCCAAGGTCTTCGGCGTCCGCCCCTACTACGACCACTGGGACAGCCGGATCCGAGGAGCAGGCTGAAGCCGCCCGGAATCCCACCCCGGAGGAACACTGAGATGAACGTGACCGACCCGATCCTGCGGGTGTCGGTGGTAAGCACCGGCCAGGTGCAGATCCGCCCCGACCACCTGGCGTCGACCTGGCGGCCGACCGCCTGGTGGCTGCTGGCTTCCCGGCGCTGGACCGGCCCCCGGCCGATCAACGCCTACGTCATCGAGCACCGCGACGGCCTGGTGCTGTTCGACACCGGGCAGGACCGGGCCTCGGTCACCGACCCCGGCTATTTCCCCGGCGGCCTGACCGGCGTGCTGTACGGCCGCCTGGCCCGGTTCGAGATCAGCCCGCAGGAGACCCTCAGCGCCGGGCTGAACCGGCTCGGCTACGCCGCGGACGACGTCAAGACCGCGGTCCTTTCCCATCTGCACCAGGACCACATCGGCGGTCTCGGCGAGCTGAGCCACGCCGGCATCGTGGTCAGCCAGGCCGAGTGGGACACGCTGTCCAGCCCGCTGCCGCAGATGCGCGGGCTGATGCGCCGCCACATCGACCTGCCCGGCCTGCGCTGGCACCGGATTGAGCCCGAACTTACCGGCGACCCTGATCTTGCCCCGTTCCGATCGTGTCACGACCTGTCCGGTGACGGCAGCCTGGTCTTGCTGCCCACCCCCGGGCACACGCCCGGCTCCATGTCGCTGCTGGTACGCCGACCAGGCCTGCCGCCGCTGATGATGGTCGGCGACCTGACCTACGACGCGCACCTGCTCGAGACGGGCCACGTCCCGGGGGTCGGCAGCCGGCGCCGCCTGCGGGAGGCCACCGCCATGATCAACACCATGCGCCAGCAGTATCCGGGCCTGGTGATCCTGCCCGCTCATGACCCGGGAGCGGCGAGCCGCCTGGCCCAGGCCACCGGCCAGGCTCCCACACTGGCGACCGCGTAGCCGTGATGACGATCGATTCGCTTGAGGCGATCCCGGCCGGCGGCACCACGCAGTGGATCCGGGTTCGCGGGACAGACACGTCAAACCCGGTGCTGCTGCTGATCCAGCAAGGTCCCGGCCTGCCGATGATCAACGAGGCGCGCCGCTTCGAGCACCTCCTCGGCCTGGAACAAGCCTTCACGGTCATCTACTGGGACCAGCGCGGCTGCGGCCGGTCGCTGCGCCGGCGCGAAGACCGGGCCGGCATCAGCCTGGAGGCGATGACCGGCGACACCGTGTCGCTCCTGGATTTCCTCCGGGACCGTTTCGGCGGGAAGACATACGTCGCCGGGTTCTCGTTCGGAGCGACGCTGGGAGCGTACGCCGCCGAACAGCGCCCGGACCTGGTCGCGACGCTGGTGGCGGTGGGAATGGACATCGACGGTGCGGCGGCTGGCAGCGGCGCCTATGACTTCGCGCTCAGCACGGCCCGCGAGCGCGGCCACCGGCGTGCGACCCGGCAGCTCGAGGCCATCGGCCCGCCCCCGCACCTGACCTCGAAACAGTTCACCACCCGGGTCCGGTGGGCGACCAACTTCGGCGGGGTCACGACCGGCGAAACCTACGCCAGCCTGGCGCGCGGACTGGTCGCCAGCCTGGTGCGCTCACCGGATTATTCGGCCGGGGACGTCATCCGGACTGTCCGCGGTATCAGCGCGACACAGGCCGCGCTGCTGCCCGAGCTCGCCAGCATGGACCTGGCCCGGACCCTGCCCCGCCTGGAGGTGCCCGTCGTCATGGTGCAGGGCCGCCATGACCAGGTGGCGCCCGGCGCAGCGGCCCAGCGGTACGCCACCTCGCTGCAGGCGCCGGGCAAGCGCCTGGTGTGGTTCGACAACTCAGCGCACACGCCGCATCTGGAGGAACCCGGCAGGTTCCGGGATCTCCTCCTCGGAATCCGGGAGCCAAGGATGCAGCAGAACGTCACCGCCGACAGCGGGCAGCCACGACAGAGGCAGCCATGAGCGGGGCGCGCTCCTGGATGCTCTATGGCGCCGCCGGGCACACCGGCGCGCTGATCGCCCGGCACGCGCAGCAGCGCGGTCACCGGCCCCTGCTCGCAGGTCGGAACGGGCCCGCCACCGCCGCGCTAGCCGGGGACCTCGACCTGCCCTACTTGGCTCTGGCCCTGGACGACCCGGCCGCACTGAACGCCGCGCTGGCCGAAGTGGACCTGGTCCTCAACGCCGCCGGCCCGTTCTTGCACACGGCAGCCCCGCTCGCGCAAGCCTGCCTGGCCGCAGGCGTGCACTACCTCGACATCGGCAACGAGCTGCAGGTCTTCGGCACTCTTTATGACCTGGACCAGCGCGCCCGGCGAGCCGGCGTCACGATCATCCCCGGCGCCGGGTTCGGCGTCGTGGCCACCAACTGCCTGGCCCGTTACGTCAGCGATGCAGTCGGCGGCGCCCAGCACCTCGAAGTCGCCGCCCGGGCCGCCAGCGCCCGGCAAGGTCCCGGCATCGCGGCATCGGTACGAGAGAACCTTCCGTACGGAGGCTGGATCCGCCGGGCAGGGCGCCTGCACCCGCAAGCGCTCGGCTCAGGAACCATTACGATCACCCTGCCCGGCGGGCCCTGCCGCATAATGCCCTTCCCCACCGGAGACCTGGAAGCCGCCTTCCAGGCCACCGGCGCCCCTGACATCACCGCGTACTCTCCCGCGCCAGACGATCCCGCCCTCGATCCACAGGCCTCCGGCACAGGGCCTGCGGGACCCCCGGTCTACCAGTCAGTCGGGTGGGCACGAGCCGCCGGCCCGGACGGCGCCACCGCCGAAGCGTGGCTGCAAACCGGCGAGTCTTACGCCTTTACCGCCGCCGCCAGCATCCGCGCCGTCGAGGAAACTCTCGCGCGATCCGTGCCCGGAGCGTTCAGCCCCGCCGCGGCGTTCGGCGCCGACTTCGCCCTCACCATCCCAGATACCGCCCGGATCGACACCATCCCCACAGGAGCCCCTGCCCGCGGTCCCCTGGAACGAAGTCACCTGGACCACATGCCGCCAAAGGCAATGAACGCATGAGCACCCAGCGAACCATACGACGCGCGCCGGCCATTCCAGCGCGGCTAGCCGAGGTCACAGCGCCCGCCCTGGTCGCGATGGGCGAGCAAGACCCGGCTTCCCCGCCCCGAGGGCGGCCGGTACCTGGGTCGCCAGGCCGCCGGGTACATTTATCGCCGGCCTGTTCGTACCCGGCGCCAGCGTGCGCGGGCGCGCTGCGGGAGCCAGAGCAAGCCGCGACCCAGGCGCACGCTCACGGCGACGACCCCGTGCGTCAAGGCTTCGTCCATTCCAGCGGTCGGGAGGGGCGCGGCCGGGATGTCGGCTGGCCGCAGTGCGGTGATGCCGGCTTGCCGCACCTGCCTGGCGAGCCCCACCGCGTACCAGCGTGCGCTCGTCTCGGTGGCAAACGAGCGGATGCTCTCGGCAGCCCCGGCAGGCATACGGCGGATGCATACGGTGTAGTCATTGCGGCTGGATCGAAGTTCGGCTCGCGTCAGCCACGCCTGATCGCTGGCCGTGTAATGGAACGGCAGGTCCTGGCCCGCGGACCGGACCCAGATGGTGACCTCGACGCCGTCAGGCCCGCGTATCGGCCCCTGCCCCACCCAGGTGAGCCACGCGTCGGCTAGGTACAGCGAGGCATCGTCCGGCCGGGCATCCAGCGGCCAGTCAGAGTTGACGTAGCGCCGGGTAAAGGGCTCCCGGTTAAGCGTGCCCCGGGATTCCATGCGTTCCAGGAAGCTGGGCGGCTTGGTACCCGCGCGCACGCCTTCCTCATGACGCCGGAACCGCTCCGCCCGCAGGTCGGCCTTGCGCTGCGCTCGCGCGATCCACCGCTCGGTCCACTTCACTGGCCCGGCCACCGAACTGGCCGCTTCACATAAGCATTGTGCTCCTGCTAGCCCCCGCCCGTAGCTGGGCAGGGGCCAGTACAACGCCGATTTCCGCTGCAGCAGCGCACACGACAGTAGCAGCGAGCAGCCGCGCATAAACGGATGTTATGCGCGCCTACACGCGCCCGCCCAGCTGGGCCTCACGCGTACGGAATCGGTCCGTACACGAGCGACTCCCTTGTCCATATCACGTTAGGTATTCGGCCGAGGTCACGGCCTGTCGAGAAATAACCGCCTTATGGTCGCTATCGAGCATGGTGTGTCCAGCTGGCAGCAGCGAGCATGACCCGGGAGCTCTGCGCCCGTCGCGAGGTCTGTCGTGATACCCGGCCGGCCGCGGCGTCGGGTAGCTTGGCTGTACGGCGCTGGAGGGTGCCGCCGGGCTCGCGGGAAGGACTGAGTCCACCTCCATGATCTCGGTGACATCGTGCTTTGCTGGCAGGATCGTCTTCTTATCGCGCCTTGAATGCGAGCCTGGGCGCCGAGGAGACGTCATGTCCGGGCTTCCCGACCGACCTGATCTTGACCAGCTTCGCCGTCAGGCGCGAGAGCTGCTTCGCGCCGCTGCCGACGGTGAGCCGCACGCCGTCGGCCGGCTTCGTGCGGTCTCACCGCGAGTAACGCTGTCGGCAGCGCAGCTGGCATTGGCTCGCGAGTACGGCTTCCAGAACTGGTCCGCGCTGAAAGCCGAGGTGGCACACCGCCGCTCGCCCGTCACGTCGGCGGACCGGTGGTCCTTCGGCGAGGCTACTGCCCTCCAGACCCCGGCCGGTGTGCTGCTGCCTGAGATACTGATCGCCGATGCCGGCCAGGCCGTCCTGCATGGATCATTGACACTGTCCGGAAACGGCCAGCCCGCGGGAGCGGTCCCGCGCCGGCGGGTGCTGGCGCCGGGTGTGCTGCTCGCCCGGCTGGTCCCCCGCAGGAACACCAGAGCAACCCGTGACCGCCGCGCTGAGGCCAGGAAGGCCATGGAAAGCATGCGAGCGCTAACCAGCGTCACCATCGTCGATGACCGCGGGGCGCGGTATGCCTTCAGGGGAGGGGGCTCATCTGGCAAGCGCGGGGCGCCGGACAGGTTCGTGCGGCTGAGGGTGCATCCGGTCCCAGGGCGGGAGATCGCCTGGATCGAACTGCAAGGCCAGGACGGTACAACGACGCGCCTGCTGCCCGCACCTCGCGCGGCCGCGCAGATCGGCCAGGCTGGACCCGCCCGGGTAACCGCCGCCAGGTGGTCCGGCATGCCCGGCGCGGCGCTGCCGGCCGACGGCCCGCGGCTTTGTCGTGACATCGGGGTTGCCCTGCCCGCAGTCGACGGCGTGAGCATCCATCTTGACAGCCTGGTCTCCCTGCCCGGCAGCTGGCTGCTGTACCTGCGCGCTCGGCCGCGATGGTGGAACGACAGCCGGGCTGGCCAGCGTGGGAGGGAGCCGGTCTCGGTGCATGCCCTAGACGACCGCGGCGGCAGCTACCTGGGCAGCTACGCCAGGAACACCCGCCTCCCCACCGAAGAAGAACTCGCCGAAGAACGCACCATGGAGCGAGACGAGCTCGCATTGCAGTTCCTGCCCCGCTTGGACCCGCTCGCCCATGCCGTCAAGCTGACGTTCCAGGGAGCACACGAGGAGATAACGGTAGATCTTGAGATCGGGACAACCTGACCGGGGGAGGGCCATCGTGGAAACAGTGATCGTCGCGCTGCGTAATCAGCACTTGAATGGGGCAACGCGCATACTGCCGCCCAATGGTCGGTGGCCGGGTTGCCAGGGCGACCCTACGGTGCCGCGCCGAACTGGGTGGTCTGTGCGAGAACAACTCTTGTCTTGGAGGCCGTGCCGTTGAGTTTGTTGAGCTTTGGAGACTGGATGGGGTACCAAAGGCTCCGTGCGGCGAATGGCGTGGGCGAGATCGGCAGGTGGACCGCTGGCTTGCTGTCAGCGCCTGCGGGAGTACGCTGCGAGGAGGCCGAGGGCGCGAGCTTGCTGGACAGCCTGGGTCCGGGTGCGCGCGCCGAGCTTTTGGTACAGGTGCCGCTGGTGGGTCTTGACGGTGTGCACCGACAGGTACAGCTGTTCGGCAATCTCCCGCGCGGACAGGTTGGTCGGCAGGTAACGCAGCACCCGGGTCTCGCCGTGGGTGAGGGCCTGGAGGTGGGGTGCCGGTGCGGGCGGTGGTGTGGTTGGCCTGTCCGCGCCGGCCGGCAGGCCCGCGGCCGAGCCGATCCGGCTTTCGTCGGTACTGGGGTGCTGGTGATGGCGGCCGCGCTGCCCTGGCGGCGGGTGGCGGAGGGACGGGACCGGTACCTGGTCGGGTTCGGCGAGCTCAAGGGCGTGCTGCAAGGCGCGCCCGGCAGCTTCCGGGCCGCCGAGCACCTCGCGCGCGATCACGCCCAGCAAGAACGCCGCTGCCACCCAGACCCGAGTGGGCCCCAGGCCGTCGAGGAGAGGGGTGGGCGCGGCCGTCGCCGGATGGTCGGCCTGGGCCGGCCGCCGCCTCGGGCGAATGCCGCGGATCTGTCGGCTTGCGCCCTGGCCGCCGGGTCGCGCCGGCTGCTTGCCGTTCGGGTGTGCTGCGGAAGGGCAGTCACTGATCATCGCTGTCATGTCATCGCCTCGTTCGCATATGGCGTGTTGCTGGACAGGTTCCGGGCGGAGGGATACTCGCGGTCGCCGCCGCCGAGCGGAAAGGCGAACCGGGTCAGGTCGTAAAGGGCGCCGCCGTCGCGGGGCCCCCGCTCCTGGTGAACAGGGCCAGGGAGGCGCCGAACTGGCCGGGATCGGCGGCTAGCCAGTCGGCGGGGAACCGCGGCAGTTCGGCGAGGCCCTTGGCCTCGGAGGTGCCGAAGCGGGAGTGGACCGGGACCACCACGCACACGTGGTGCGCGGTGGCGAGCAACTCGCCGGATCCTGTCACCGGGTGAGGGCCCGCGCCGCCATGGAGCAGCAGGAACGGCTGCTCGACCGGGCCGGTCGCGGGGAGGAGGACGACTATCACGCTTTCCCCGGTCCTCGTCGGTTCGCGTCCGCTGGCTGGGTAGCCATGACCCGATGGTGGGTTTCCCGAGCCTTAGCCGGGTTCGGTGAGCTGGTGTCGCCGGCCGGCTCCTGGCTAGCGCCGGACAGGTCCTGGCGCGTGACCCGCATCATGAACAGCGCGATGATCAGGATCAGCGCCAGGACGCCCGCTGAGACCAGGTAGCCCCTGGAGAACCCGGTGGCCAGCGCGTGGTGATACATGCGGGCCTGCAGCGCGGCGGCCTGGGCGGCGGACCGGTGCGCGCCGGCCTTGGCGGCTGCGGCGGCCGCAGCCGCCTGGGACCGCAGGCTGCTGGCCACCGCGCTCCAGGCCACGGTGCCGACGACCGCCAGCCCGATCGAGCCGCCGACCTGCAGGCCGACGTTGTTCAGGCTGGACGCCGCGCCGGTGTCGCTGTGGTTCACCTTGTTCAGGATGACCAGGGACATCGGCACGAACAGCAGGCCCAGGCCGGCCCCGAGGAGCAGCGCCGGGCCGAGCATCCCGCCGGCGTAGGTGCTGTGCTCGGTGACCCGGGACAGCCAGACCATTCCGCCGGCCGCAAGGGCGCTCCCGGCGATCAGCAGCGGCCGCGCGCCGATCCGGCTCACTGCCCGCTGCGCGACCACCGTCATCACCAAGATCGCGGGAACGTAGGGCAGGTAGGCCAGCCCCGTCCGCAGCGCGCTGTACCCCCACACCTCCTGGATGAACAGGGTCAAGAAGAAGAACATGCCCAAGATCGCGGTCCCGGTGCACAAGCTGATCAGCAACGCGCCGGACCGGTCCCGGCTGCGCAGGAGCCGCATCGGCAGCAGCGGGTACCGGCTGCGGGTCTCGATCACCGCGAACGCGGCCAGCAGTACTGCGGCGGCGGCTAGCGAGACGACTACCTTGGTATCGCCCCAGTGCGAGACGCCGTCCGGGGTGGTCGCGGCGTTGGACAGCCCGTAGACCAGCAACGCGACGCCGGCCGTGGCGGTGATCGCGCCGGGCAGGTCGAACCGCCCGGCGCGCCGTCCCGAGGTGGGCAGCACGCGGGTGGCCAGGGCCGCCACGACCAGCCCGATCGGCACGTTGACGAAGAACACCCAGCGCCAGCTGGCGTAGGCGACCAGCAGGCCCCCGGCGAGCAGCCCGACCACCTGGCCCAAGATGAACATTGCCGAGTACACGGCCACCGCCCGGTTCCGCGGTCGGCCCTCGGGGAAGGTGACGGCGATCAGCGACAGCGCGGTGGGCGCGGCCATCGCCGCGCCGGCGCCTTGGACGGCGCGGGCGGCGAGCAGCCAGGCCTGGTCGGTGGCGAACCCGCCGAGCAGCGAGGCCAGCACGAAGACCAGCAGGCCGGCGATGAAGACCCGGCGGCGTTCGAGCAGGTCGCCGGACCGGCCGCCGAGCAGCAGCAGCCCGCCGAACGCGACGGCGTAGGCGTTGACCACCCACTCCAGGTTGGACCCGGAGAAGCCGAGTGCGGCCTGGATGTGCGGCAGGGCGACGTTGACGATGGTCAAGTCGAGCGCGAGCATGAGCTGGGCCGTCGTAATGACCGCCAGGACCAGGCCCAGCCGCCTCGGCGCCTGGGCGGTGGTCACGGCCAGAGCAGACGGGGCAGCGGGCCGGGTTTGCGGTGTTTCGGATGGCATGATGATCTCCTCCTCCGTTCAATCGGGGTGGGACACCGCCAGCCTGGAGGGGGAGACTTGGCGGCCGCTCGGCGTGGGCTTGGCACGAGTGCGGTGCCGCGCTGCCAAGTCGGCGCCAAGTCGCCGGGGCAGGATGCGGGGAAGACCCGACCGTGGGAGCCGCAATGACCCAAGCCCTGCCTTCGGAGGCAGCGGGGATGGTGTTCCGTAGGTGCCGGTCGCCGTGGGAACGGCGGGCGGTTGGCGAGTTGCTGGCCGGGCGGGGCATCCCGCTGGCGGGGCGTGGTGTGGCGGGCGCTGATTTGTTCGGGTTGTGGGATCTGACGGCGGCTGCCGGGGAGGCTTTGGCCGGGGGGGCGGCCACCGGGCCGCTGGGGGATGGCGGGGAGGTGCAGTTGCGGGGCATCGCGGTGGCGGCCGGTGCGGGGCACCGGGGGCTGGACAGGCGGCTCGTCTGCGAAGTGGCAGACAGCTTGCGGGCGCGGGGCGCGGCCCGCCTGGTGGCCCGGCGGGCCGACGGGGCCGGTCTCACGTTGGCGCTGCTGCGCAGCGCCGGCTTCGTCCCGGCCGGTGGCGGCCACGCCCGCGCTCAGGTCAGCGCGCCCCGAATCGGCGTGCCTGGGGACGGCGAGGTCAGCTGGTGGGAATTGGAGCTGTGAGGACGCTCATGGGCCGGCGTCTGCACGACGCGCGGCCGCGTGCTCTGGCGTGAACCCGTGCTAGCCGGTGATCTGCGGCCTGTGGACGTCGTTGAGACCAGCTGGCGTAGTCTGGGTTGACAGCAGGTTTGCAGCCCGATAAGGCGGCCGGATGGTGCAGTTCAGGCTGCTGGGACCACTCGAGGCCCGGGACGGGGAGCGCCGGGTCGAGCTGGGACGCCCCAAGCAGCGTGTCTTGCTCGCGGTCCTGCTGGTCCACGCCAACGATGTGGTATCGCTGGATCGGCTGATCGAGGAGCTGTGGGGAGCCGAGCCGCCGCCGCAGGCGGCCGCCTCGCTGCAGACGTATGTGTCGAATCTGCGGCGCGTGCTCGAGCCCGGCCGCCCGGCCCGGGCCCCGTCGCGGATACTGGTGAGCCAGCCGCCGGGCTACCGGTTGGTGGTCGGCGCCGGGGACCTGGATGCGGCCCGTTTCGCCGCGCTGGCCGGCGAGGGTCACCGGTTGCTGGAGGCGGGGCGGCCGGCGGCTGCCGCCCGGGTGCTGCGCGAGGGGCTGGGTCTGTGGCGGGGACCGGCGCTGGCCGAGGTGGCCGATGAGGCGTTCGCGCAGGCCGAGCGGAACCGCCTGGAGGAACTGCGGGTGGCCGCGCTGGAAGACCGCCTGGCCGCCGACCTGGACCTGGGCGGCCACGCCGCCGCGGTCGCCGAGCTGGAGGAGCTGGCCGGCCGCTACCGGTTCCGTGAGCAGTTGGCCGGGCTGCTGATGCTGGCCTTGTACCGGTCGGGCCGGCAGGGCGAGGCGCTGCAGGTGTTCCAGGCCGCGCGCCGCGCGCTAGCCGATGAGCTGGGCATCGAACCGGGCCGGTGGCTGCGGCAGCTGGAGACCGGCATCTTGCGCCAGGACCCCGGGCTGGACTGGACGCCGCCGCCGCAGGAGCCCGGGCCGCTACCGGGTCAGACCGGCGGATCGGCCGGTGAGGCTGGCCCGGCGCTGGCGCCCCTAGTCGCGCAAAGCCCGCAGGTCGCCGTCGATGAGCTGGTCGGGCGAGATGATCAGCTCGCCGCGCTGGACGGAGTCTTGGCCGCGGCGCGCGGCGGGCGCGGCCGGGTGGTGCTGGTGGCCGGGGAGCCGGGGATCGGCAAGACCCGGCTGGCCGAGGAGGCTGCCCGGCGCGCCGCCGCGGCCGGCATGCAGGTGGCCTGGGGGCGCTGCCACGAAGGAGACGGCGCGCCGGCATTGTGGCCGTGGGCCCAGGTGGTGCGCCAGCTGGCCGCCGAGCTCGCGCCCGGGCAGCTGGCGGCCATGCTAGGGCCATCGGCCGCCCGCCTCGGCCAGCTGCTGCCAGAGCTGGCCGGGCCAGACGGGCCGGCGCCGGTTGCGGATTTGGGGGCGGCCCGGTTCCAGCTCAACCAGGCGGTCGCCGGCCTGCTGCGCCGGCTGGCCGGCGACCGGCCGCTGCTGGTGGTCGTCGATGACCTGCACTGGGCGGACGTGCCGTCGTTGTCGCTGCTGGCGTTCCTGGCCGCTGAGCTCAAGGACGCCCGGCTGGTGGTGGTGGGCACCTACCGGGACGTGGAGGTGGTGGCCGGCCGGCCACTGGCCGAGACGCTCGGCGCGCTGGCCCGCGAGCCGGTTGTGGAGCGGATCCTGCTGGGCGGTCTGGACCGGGCCGGCGTGGCCCGGCTGGTCGGCCGTACCATCGGCGGCAGGCCGGCGGAGCCGCTGGTGGAGGCCGTGCACGACCGGTGCGGTGGGAACCCGTTCTTCATCACCGAGCTGCTGCGGCTGCTGCAAAGTGAACGCAGGCTGGCCGCGCCGGACGCGGCGGCGGCGGCGCGGCGGGAGGTTCCGGTGGGGGTGCGGGACGTGCTGCGCGCGCGGCTGGCCCGGCTGCCCGCGCAGACCGGCACCGTGCTGATGGTCGCGGCCGTGGCCGGCCGCGGGTTCGACCTGGACCTGATCGAGGCGGTGACCGGGCTGGAGGACGAGCCCGCGCTGGATGCCGCCGAAGCGGCCGTGCTGGCCGGGCTGGTCCTCGAGGACGACCGGGCGGCCGGCCGGTACAGGTTCGCGCACGCGCTGGTGCGGGAGACGATCTATGAGGACATCAGCCGGGCCCGCCGCGCCCGGCTGCACGCCCGGGTCGTCGACGCCCTGGTGGCGGTGCGGGGGCCGGAGCCCGCCCCGCCGGCCGAAATGGCCTATCACTGCTGGCAGGCCGCCCCGGTGATCGGCGCTGGGCGGGCCCTTCCTTACCTGCTGCGAGCCGGCGAGCAGGCTGTCGCCCAGCTGGCCTACGAAGCCGCGGAACAGCAGTTCGAACGGGCGCTGGAATTGGCGGGCCAGCTGCCCGCCAGCCCGCAGGCCACCGAGCAGGAGATCCACATCGCCGCCCGGCTGGGTACGGTGCGGCTGGTGACGCGCGGGCTCGCCGACCCCGATGCTGTCCAAGCCCTGGCGCGGGCCCGGTCGCTGGCGGTGCGGGCAGGCAAGCGGGGCGAGCCGGCCGAAGGCCGGTGGGCGCTGTTCGTGTCCCACCTAATCCGCTCCGAACTCGGGCCGGCGCACGAGCTTGGCGCCGAGCTGGTGGCACTCGGGAGTGAACAGAACGACCCGGCCCTCCTGTCGGCCGGCCACTGGCAGGTGGGGACCGTGGCCCTGACCCGGGGGGACGTCCAGGAAGCGCAGCGCCATCTCGAGCACGCCCTGGCGGCAAGCCGGGACATCGCCCCGGGCGTGCCAGGCGATGCCCCCGTGGACCTGACCCTCCTGTGCCAGGGCTACCTGGGGGTGGCCCGGGCTTACCAGGGCCATGTCGATGCCGCCCTGCGCCTCACCGGGCAGGCTGTCGGCTCCGCCCGGAGGCTCGGTGACCCGTTCGGCCTGGTCTTCATCCTGTTCTGCGACGAGTGGGCAGCCACCGTTGCCGAAGCGGTCACCCGGGTCCTGGACTCTGCGGCAGAGGCGGCGGCACTCATCGGCAAGCACGGGTTCCGGCATTGGGGGATCGGCCCGCAGTATTTTCACGGATGGGCGGAGGCCCGCAGCGGCGACCCACGCCGCGGCGAGCAGCGGATCCGGGCCGCGCTTGCCAAGATGGACGCGGTGGAAACCCCAGTGTTCCGCCCGTTCGCGCTCGGGTTGCTGGCCGAGGCCCAGCTCCTGGCCCGCCATCCTGACCAGGCCGGCGACACGCTGCGCCTGGCCACCGAGGAGGCAGACCGGCTAGGCCTGCACCTGTACGACCCGCAGTTGCGCGCCCTGCAAGCCAGGCTCCGGTAAGCGGGTCCCCGCAGGTCGCCACCGGCACCTGCGGGCGCGCGTTCGCAACCCCCTGCATTCATGAGCACAGCTGCCTGCGGTGCAGCATGCACTAGCCCGACCCGGCGCAGCGCCTCCCGCATCGCCGAGATCCGCCAGAACCTCACCGCCCGCATCGCCGAAGCCGAGCGCGAAGGCTGGCTCGCTCGCCGGCCGCGTGGATGCTCACGGGGGAGCTGGCCGGCCGCCCGGTAGAGTCCGAGGAGATCAACGACTGCCGATCGCCATCGCAACGTCGAGGAGTTCCCCGCCGGATGACCGACCAGGGCCGGCCACGTCCGGCACGGATGTCCGCCTACGCGACCGCGTCCTCGCACCTCGCGCTGCTGAGCGACCTGGCTCTCGAGCGCGTGGTCGACCAGGCGCCGCAGGTCAGGCCGGGGATCGGCGGCACGTCTGCGACCGTGGAAGCCGGGGGCGTGCGGGTCTTCGTCAAACAGGTCCCGGTGACCGAGCGGGAACTGCGCCCGGGCAACGTAAGGTCCACCGCGAACCTGTTCGGCTTGCCGGGCTTCTACCAGTACGGCCTGGGATCGGCGGGGTTCGGGGCCTGGCGTGAGCTGGCCGCCCACATCATGACCACCAACTGGGTCCTGAGCGACGAGCACCGGGCCTTCGCGCTGCTCTACCACTGGCGCGTGCTTCCCGGCCCGGTTGCGACCGAGGGTGCGTGCGCGGAGTTCGGCGGTCTGGAAGGGGCGGTCGCGCACTGGGAGGGCTCGGCTGCCGTGCGGGACCGCCTGCAGGCCCTGCGCGACTCGCCCGCACGTCTGGTGCTGTTCCTCGAGCACGTCCCGCAGACCCTGGCCGCCTGGATGGCTGACCAGGACCTCTCCGCGTTCGCCTGGGTCGACGCACAGCTCGCCGATACCACCGCGTTCATGCGCGAGCGCGGGCTGGTGCACTTCGACGCGCACTTCCTTAACATCTTGACCGACGGCCACGGACTGTACTTCTCCGACTTCGGCCTGGCGCTCAGCGACCGGTTCGACCTCTCGGACCAGGAGAGGGCCTTCCTGCGCGAGCACCGCTGCTACGACCGGGACTACACCGCGGCACACCTGGTCAACCATCACGTGGCCGAGCGCGTCCGCGGCGAACGGGAACGCCGCCGGTTCGTGCGCGCCTGGGCCGAGGGCGACCAGCCCCGCGACGTCCCCGCCAGCGCGGCCGCGGTCCTGACCAGACACGCCGGCACCACCGCCGTCTTCAACGACTTCCATCACAGCCTCATGGAACACAGCAAGCAGACGCCTTATCCCCGGGCAGAACTCGAGCGGATCCGCGCTGGCGCCCGGCAACACGAGGGCCTCACGACCGGCATCGCCTGATCATGTGAATCCTTGCACCGGCACGCGAGAATGACCGTTCTGCATGCAGCTCAGGCCCTTCACCGAAGCCCTTTGGTCCCCGGAACAGAGCTGCTATCCGGCGCAGCGGCGGGGTTGCCGCCGACGCGGCGAGCGCACGCTCACGATGCGGGCGGCCGTCCCTGCGGTGGCGGCGGATCGGCTGACGCCGTCTCGGGGCCCTCGATGGCCGCCGGGGGAGCCGAGGCCGGCAGCTGTGCTTTCATCCGGGCGAGCTCGTCGTCCACGTCGTGGCCCGCGGTGAGGGCATCTAGCTGAGACTGCAGGTCGTCGCGGCCGCCGGGCACGGTGGCATCCTCCAGCGCGCCGGAGGCGAGCAACTCATCCAGCGCGCCGGCCCGGGCCTGCATCTGCTCGGTCTTGTCCTGCGCACGCTGAACGGCCAGGCCGACATCGCCCATCTCCTCGGAGATCCCGGTGACGGCCTCGCGGATGCGGGTCTCGGCGTCCGCGGCGGTGTAGGCGGCCTTGAGGGTCTCCTTGCGGGTACGGAACGCCTCCACCTGCGCCTGCAGGCGCTGCGAGGCGACGGTGAGCTTGTCCTGCTCGGCCTGCAGCGAGGCCTGCTGGCCTTGCAGGTCGCCCATCTGGGACGCGACGGCCGCCCGGCGGGTCAGCGCCTCGCGGGCCAGGTCCTCGCGCCCGGCGGCGAGCGCCTGCTGTGCCTGGTCCTGCAGCTTGCCGGACGACTGCTGCAGCTGCAGGAGCTGAAGCTCGACGCGTTTGCGGCTCGTCGCCACGTCCGCCAGCCCGCGGCGGACCTGCTGCAGCAGCTCCAGCTGCCGCTCGTAGGAGTAATCAAGGATCTCGCGGGGGTCCTCGGCGCGGTCCAGCGCCTTGTTCGCCTTGGCCCGGAACAGCATCACAAGGCGGCGCATGAGACTCATCGCGGTCCACGTCCCTTCCAACGGCCACAGCCCGCGCCACGATCGTACGCCCGGGGCGCCAGCCAGGCGAACGCCTCATCACTTCTTCGCCTACCTGCAATGGGGCGGCTTTCACGGGCATGTCAATCGGTTCCTCGAGAACGCCGTATGTGCTACGCGTAATTCCTCAGCTGCGCAGATTACAGCCTCCGCGATAAGGCTTGCCGTTGTCATGTGCAGCAGAACGCGTATCCCCGGGTTTAGCAATGGCCGGATGCGGCAGTGGCAGACCCCGGGATTGCCTTCGGTGATATAAGCCAGCGGGAGCCGAGGCAAATAGGTTGAGCCCCAGCGCTTCTGAGAGGTACCTGGTGATGCGTTGCCCCCGCACGCTGTTGCCTGCCCCATCCAGCGGCGGGGAGAATGTGCCGAGGCCCCCCTTGCCCGGCGACACCGTCACGATGCCTCCGGCGACCCCGCTCTTACCGGGGAGACCCACGTCGTAGAGCCACTGGCCAGACTGCTCGTAGAGCCCGGCCGTAGCCAGCACGGCCAGCACTCGCTTGCAGTAGCGGGTGTCGATGGCTTGCTCACCGGTGACCGGATTCACTCCGCCATTCGCCAGCGTCGCTCCCATCACGGCAAGATCCCGCGCGCTGACACGCACAGAACACTGGCGGGTGTAGACATCGGTGGCGAGATCGGGGTCGCAGTACATGCGGCCGTAGCCGTCGAGGAGGTGAGCGATCCCCCGGTTGCGGTCATTGGTCGCCGCCTCGGACTCGTACACGTCCTCGTCCATCACCAGTCGACGCCCGGCGAATCGCGACATCGCGGCGACGATGCTCTCGAATTTCTCGTCAGCAGTCGTGCCCGGCACCAGGCTGGTAGTGGCCACGGCGCCGGCATTGACCAGCGGGTTCATCGTGCGATCGACGTTGAGCTCGATGGCCATCACCGAGTTGAAGGGCAGGCCAGTGCTGTTGACGCCTAGTTTCCGGCGCGCCTCCTCGTGCCCGAGGGTGTGACAGACCAGGGCGAAGACAAAGAGCTTGGAAATGCTCTCGATGGCGAACTCCTGGTCAGCGTCGCCGACCGAGAACAGGCGCCCCTTAACCCCGGCAACACACACGCCGAAGGCGGTGGGCGACGCTGCTGCCAGGGCAGGAATGTAGTCGGCGACGGCCCCCTCGTCGACATGGAGATAGCGCTCGTAGCCGGCGGAGATGATGGCCTGCACGTCGGTATCGGGCGGGAGTACCCCAGTCGATACTCGTTCGGTCGCAGGGTGGTCGGCGGGGAGGGGATCGTGGTCCATGTTCATCCTCCGGCTCGCGAGTGCTGGCCGGCCTCCGCCGCTGGCCGGGCTCGGCCGGACCGATGGTATCGGGCCGCCCGATCCGCGAACAATCCGAGACGGCAGTAAAACCCGGAAAATGCCCGGCACGCTCATTGCCCAGACCCGCGTCATCCCCCTAGTGCCCCTCTGCGAGGGCGTCCTCGGCACCGAGGACCCCGGAAACCTAGCCGCACGTGGCGACCTCGCCACTTGGACGGGCCGGGGCCGGTGATCCGGCAGACAAGGCCGAGATCTTCCGTCGGCTGGGCCTCAAGCTGACCTACCACCCATTCCGTCGTCCCGTCGCGCGTTGTCCTGGCGCGGCGAATCACCACGATCGGGTGATGACCTCTTACCTGCCTCGTAGCAACCTCCCGCTTGTCGCCATGAGCGCAGAGGCGGCGATCGCGGCCAGCAGGAGCGAAGCTGGCCTCCGCCTGCCCTGGAGCGTCACGCTGATGCAGCCCCGTGAATCACCGGGTTTCGGTGATGATCTCTTACCCGGCTGGCGGCAAGCCTGGGTCCGTCGCGAAAGCTCGCACGGCCGCCAGGGGACGTGCTTCGAGATCCCAGGGAGATACCGTGGCATCACCAGCTTCCGGCGCAGACAGCGCCCCCGGCCCGCCCGGCTACGCGCCCATCCCGCAGTCGGCGCCGGGCCCGCAATCCGTGACCGGGCGTTCGGCCTCACCCGCCGCCACGGCCGGCGGCGGCAACCACCGCCTCGGCCTGGCTCTGCTGGTCATCGCCACCGCCCAGCTCATGGTCGTGCTCGACGCCACCATCGTGAACGTTGCCCTCCCGCATATCCAGCAGGCACTTGGCTTCTCGGGAACCGGCCTGGAGTGGGTGGTGAACGCCTACGCGATCACGTTCGGCGGCCTGCTCCTGCTCGGCGGGCGTGCCGGTGACATCTTTGGCCGGCGGCGGGTGTTCGTCTTCGGGCTGCTGCTGTTCTCCGGGGCGTCGCTGCTCGGCGGGTTCGCCACCAGCGAGTGGTGGCTGCTGACCGCGAGGGCAGTACAGGGCGCTGGCGGCGCGGTGATCGCGCCGACCGCGCTGGCGCTGATCACCACCAACTTTCCCCAAGGCCAGGAACGCAACCGGGCGTTTAGCGTCTACGCGTCGATGGCCGGCGCCGGCGCGGCGGTGGGCCTGGTGCTCGGCGGGGTGCTGACCACCTACGCGTCGTGGCGGTGGGTGTTCTTCGTCAACGTCCCGATCGGGATCCTGGTGGCGGCCGCGGCGCCGCGCGTGCTGGCCGAATCGCCCCGCCGGTCGGGCCGAATCGACTGGGCCGGCGCGGTCACCGGCTGCGGCGGCGTCGCGCTGCTGGTCTACGGCCTGTCCAAGGCCGCCACCGGGGCTGACGGCGTGTCACACTGGGGTGACGCGCAGGTGCTGGCATCGCTGACCGCGTCCGTGGTGCTTCTCGTCTCGTTCGTGCTGATCGAAATGCGTAGCTCGCACCCGCTGCTCCCGATGCGGGTACTCGCCGACCGCAACAGGGCGGGCGCTTACCTGATCATGCTGTGCATCGCCACCGGGCTGTTCGGCTTGTTCTTCTTCCTCACCCTGTTCATACAGAACGTCCTCGGCTACAGCGCGATCCGGACGGGCATCGCCTACCTGCCCTTCGCCGTCGGGGTCGTGATCGCCTCCGCGCTGGCCGCGCCGCTGGTGGCGCGGATCGGCCCACGGCCGCTGATCCTGGCCGGCTGCGCCATGGTCGCGGGCGGGATGTTCTGGTTTTCCCGGCTGACCGAGCACGCCGGTTACGCCAGCCATCTGCTCGGCCCGCAGCTCGTGAGCTCGTTCGGGCTCGGTTTCGTGTTCGTCCCGCTGGCCCTGGTCGCCCTGCACAAGGTGGCCGAGCAGGACTCCGGTGTCGCCTCCAGCCTGCTCAACGCCGCCCAGCAGGTCGGCGGCGCGGTCGGGCTGGCACTGCTCGGCACCGTCGCCTGGACGGCCGTCGCGGACAGCGCCAGGACTCAGGTCGCGCAGGAGGCGGCGGCCGCCGTGAAGGCGGGTCGGCCATTGCCAAAGCCGGGCACCCCCCCGTCGGCGTCCATCTACGATCACGCCCTGACGGTCGGCTTTTCCCGTGGGTTCCTTGTTGCCGCGGGGATCGGGCTGCTCGCCCTGCTCATCGCAATCGCCACCATCCGGGTCCGCCGCCAGGAACTGTCCGGTACCGCGCCCGAGCCACAACAGGCGGCATCGCAGCCCGTAGCACCCCAGCCTGCGGCACCCCAGCCTGCGCCACCGCAGCTCGGGACGGTTAAGGTGCATGAGGCCCGAGCCGCCATCGCCGCGGCAGCCCGTCCTTGCCGGCTCTGCTAGCAGGCACGCCATCACCACCTGCTTGGCGGCCGCGGCTACCTGCCCGCAAAATCACCGGAATCAGGCGGCAGCCGTTCACCCCGATGGCCAGTACCTTCTGAGTCGCCGGGCAGCTCGATCTGCCCGCGGGCACCAGGAGGTGTTCCATGACTGTCAACGCGAGGCCGGAGGACCGCGAGTTGGTCCTGGCGCCGCTGGATGAGAAGGTCGATCATGTTCGCGGCGCGTCCGCAGGCCGTCTGATCATCGAGTACGGCGATTACGAGTGCCCGTACTCGAGGCAAGCGTTCCATGCCATCGAGCAAGTCGAACAGCGGCTCGACGGGAACGTGCGGTTCGCGTTCCGGCACTTCCCGCTGAGCGGCATCCATCCGCACGCCCTCGCCGCGGCCGGAGCGGCCGAGGCTGCTGCGCTGCAGGGCCGGTTCTGGGACATGCACGAGCTGCTGTTCCGTCGGCAGAAGGCACTCGAAGACGCGGACCTGCGCGGATACGCCGACCAACTCGGCCTGGACGTGGCGGTCTTCGACCGGGACCGGGCCGGCACTGCGGCGGCCGGCCGGATCCGCCGGGATTTGGCCAGCGGCCTGGCCTCGGGCCAGGTGCTCGGCACCCCGACCCTGTTCATCGACGGTGTCGTGTACCGCGGCGGCTACGACCCGCCTGCCCTGCTGGCCGCGCTGGCCGCGAAGGCGGTGACGAGAAGCCGAAGCGCTCGCTGACGATGATCGCAGTGACCCCGGCCCGAGCGTCATCACCTTGTTGATGATGAGGATGTTGTTCGGCCCGCGCCGTGGCGCGTCCTTACCCGACCCGCTCCCGCCGATGGCCAAGCCTGGACGGGGACGGCGGGTCCGGCGCAGGGACGACGGCGATGACGAACGGCCAGCAGGTCTGCATCGATGTCGTCAGCCGCTCGGCCAGGCCCAAAACGCTGCCATCGCGGGTTTCGGCGAGCAGCCAGCCGAGCAGGGCAACGAAGACGACGGTTACGGCGACGGAGCCGCGGACGCTCAGGATCAGCGGCCGCGGTGAGGCGCGCCGGGCGGCGAAGGCGGGCCACACGGCGATCGTGACCGCGCCGAGCACGGTCCAGGCGAGGTGCCGCGGGGTCGCGCCGCTGGCGGGTTCGGGGAATGCGGCGATGCCGATGCCGGCCATACCCGCCACGATCAGCAGGGCACGGGCGGACGCCCGGACACCGGTGCATTGCCGGGCTGGAGCGCACCGGCCAGGCCGCCGGGATCGGCAGCCGGCGGCCTGGCCGGTGGGCGATACTCATCGCGGGCGATCCGGCTCGGGCCGGTTTCGGCTGATCCTCGGAGTCGGGCCTCGACTCGTTCTCAGGTCCGTCATCCCTTGCGTTCTGCCTGTCGCTATGGGGTGACGGGTTCCACGCTGGCGAGATGCGCCGACAGGAGCTGCCCGGCTCTGTCCAGTGCCGCGGCCGCTTCGTCGAGGACCGGGTAGTAGGCCTGGAAGACGTGCGGTACCCCAGGGGTGATGTCGAGAGTGACCTCGACATCGGCGGTGGCAGCCTGCCGCGCGAGGCGCACCGCGTCGTCGAGGAGGACCTCGTGACTTCCGGCCTGGATGATCAGGGGCGGCAGGCCGGACAGGTCGGCGAATACCGGGCTGATGAGGCCGGCCGCGGCGTCTTGTCCCGCCGCGTAGTCGGGGACCCGGGCTCGGAGGTTTTCCTGGCTGAGCAGCGGGTCGGCCTCGCGCTTGGTGTCCATGGTGGTCCCGGCCAGAGTGAGGTCAGCGTACGGAGACATGACGAAGGCCGCGGCCGGCAGGGGGAGTCCGTGCTCTCGGGCGTTGACCAGGGTGGCGACGGCGAGCCCGCCGCCGGCGGACTCTCCCGCGAAGGCGATGTCCAACGGGGCCGTGCCGTCCTGCAGGAGGGCTTCGTAGGCGGCCAGAGCGTCGTCGACCGCCGCCGGGTACGGGTTTTCTGGGGCGAGCCGGTAGTCGACGGAGATGACCTTGGCGCGCGTCCGTCGGCCGATCTGCGCGGCCAGGCCGGCGGCTTGGAAGGCGTCCCCCAGGACGTACACGCCGCCGTGGAAGTACAGGATGACATGGCGAGGTTCGATTCCCTCGACCGTGATCTCGGCGGTGGGGACGCCGCCCAGTGCGGCTGCGGTCACGGTCACGTCGGCGGGCAGCGGCTGGGCCGAGGTCAGCTCCCGGAGCAGCCGGCGCTGCTCGCTGACGTCCATGCCGGCGGGAAAGGCTGACTGCCGCAGGATCGCGTCGAGGTTCTCTTTCTGCTCGGTGCTCACCGAGGATCTCCCTTCAGTCGGGGTCGGATTGGCAGCACTCCCCAGACGGACTCGCCCATGCGAAAGCGATGCCGAAATTCCTGCCGGGGAGGCGGGCCACTACCAGGCTGGCCACCAGGCAGGTAAGGAAGCGTCACCAGATCACGGTGATTCACGCGACCGGACCTTGGGGCACCGAAGGTCTTGATGGTCCTGGCCCCTGGAGCCCGCGGCCTTGAGCAGCAGCAAGGGTCCTCGAGCGAGCAGGGCCCGGCGCCCGGAGCACTGGTCCGGGGGACGGCACCTTCTTGTGAAAGTGACCTGGTCCGCGCGAGGTACCTGCCGTCAAGGTAAGCGGCCGTCACCTGGTCCAGGTGATTTGCGGTCCGGGTTTCCTAACGCGCACCTACCGGCGGATCAGGTTCAGCAGCCTTTAGTTCGAGCACAGGAATGGTGCGGACTCCAGCAGTCTGGCGTGCGTACTCGGCAAAGCCCGGGTAGCGCCGCGCTTGCTCGGCGTAGATGCGGTCGCGTTCAGCGCCGGTCAATTCGCGGACGATCACCTTATACGTCTCGGTTCCACGTTCGACACTGCCGTCACCGGCGGCGGCCAGGTTGTAGTACCAGTCCGGGTTGGTAGGTGCTCCAGCCTTGGTTGCGAAGACGTAGATGATCTCCGGCTCGGTGTCGTGCGGGAGGTACATCATCGGGGTGATGTATTCGCGCCCGCTTTTGCGGCCGCGGTGATGCACCAGGACCAGCGGAGCGCCCTCGAAGGGCCCGCCAACCCTGCCCTCGTTCGCTCGGAACTCCGAGATGGTCTTCGCGTTCCAGTCATGCGCCTCGCTCATGTCGAACTCCTTCCTTCCGTGGGCATCCGCTGCCCAGATCGCGGCCGCGCGGCCGCGCGGCGGCCCGAAGACGCCGGAGCCGGCGAGCTGCATCGCGCCGTAGCCGATTCGGTTGAGGTCGAGGTCCCCGACCCGGTAGTAAGCGCGGCGCACGAGCGCTTCGGTGTCGGTTGTCATCGTGATCTCCCATCTGGGGTACCGGCTAGGGCGTGTCCAGGTTCGCTGCCGGGATGGTGAGAGGCCATTACCGGATTCCGGTGATTGTCGAGCCCCCCGACAGGCAGTGGCGGTCACCGTGAGCGGCGGCGAGCTGACTCTGGTGATTCGCGGTCCGGGGTGAGCTTTCGGAGCTCGAGCAGGTCCAGGCCGAACGCCTCGATCTCAGCCAGCACGCCGTACAGCGCGGACCGGTCCAGTAGGCCGGTGAGCACGGTGTGCGCGCCGTGATGATGCGGCGCCATGGCCGGGAACGCGGACAGCACGGTGGCGCCCAGGTGACCGTCGATCCGGATCATGTACGGGGCAGGTTCCGGGTCCATGCCGCCATGGTGGAGGGCGGGCAGGTTACCCAGCATCACCGGGATCCGGTACCGCCGGGCTACCGCCTCCGGCCGGCCGCCGCTACCAACCGCAGTTCCCGGGCGCGCCGAACGGCCGAGGACCGGTCACCAACCCGGAGCTTGGCGTAGATGCTGCGGATATGCGCGTTGACGGTGTTCGGCGAGACGGACAGCTCGCCGGCGATCTCGGGCCGGGACATGTTGGTCGGCAGATATCGCAGCACCCTGAGCTCACCCGGGCTGAGCTCCTCCGCCGGCGGCGATGACGACTGCTCCTTGACTGGCCGGGATGAGCCGTGCAGGACATCCAGGATGTCGGCGAGTAGCGCGCCATGCGCTGTCTGGTGCCGGGGCAGCGCCTCCAGCAGCCCGGCTGAGCCGGTCATCGCGAACGGCAGGACCAGCCGGTCCGCCTCGGCGAGAGCGAGCGCCCGTTCCGCCGCCTGGTTCGCCGCGTACTGGTCACCGAGCTCACGGTGAGCGAGCCCGGCGAGGAGGTGCGCCTCCATGACCGTGATGTGACCAAGGACCGGGGCGGTGCCGTCCAGAACACTGGCCACGGTGGCTAGAGCCGCGGCCGGATCGCCTTCCGCCAGGCAGATCACCGCACGGGCGTTACGGATCTCACCGGAGCTGGCCCGCTCGTCATCGAGTGCCGCGATAAAGGCGCGGGCCTGGACGGTCATCCCGAGGCGGGCCTGCGTGGCCGGCAGCCAGCGGGTCGCCCGGCTGGCCAGCGCTTGTGAGTCCGCGAGCTGCGAGCCCAGGTATTCGGCCGCGCTGAGTTCCTCGAGTGCCTCGTGGTGGCGCCCGCGGCCAGCGTGCAGTAGCCCGGCCGTCTGGTGCAGCAGCAGCGTGATGTCCGGCCCGGTGTCTGTTTGCAGGGCCTGTCTGGTTCGTTGCAGCCATCGCTCGCCCTCGTCGAACTCACCCGTCCAGACCATCGTGCCGGCGAGCATTATCAGCGCGGGCGCGACCACCGGTTCCGCGCCCCAGCCGTACCGCTCGGCGAGCGCGATCGCCTCGCGGCAGCGCCGCTGGGTCGTGATGAACGAGTGCAGGACCAGCGATGCGAACCCGAGCTGCGCCAGGCAGCCGACTTCCAGGTAGGGGCGGCCGATCTCCCGGGCCAGGGCGGCACCCTCCCGGAGGTGACGTTCGGCGTCCGGCGCGGCTGGCCGCCCGAGCGTCCACGCCTCGGCGGTCCCCAGGTTCATCAGCGCCACCGCGCGCAGATCGCTGCCCAGCGCGATGTCCTCATCGGACGGCCCGGTCACCGGGGAGGCCAGGAATCTGGCTTGCTCGATGACGTCGGCCAGGTGACCGCGCCGCCTGGCCAGCGACAGCTTCAGCGACGCGACCGCCACCCCGAGGCGGCGCCGGCGATCCCGCGGCGTCGTTCGGACGTGCGCCTCGGCGGCCGCCAGGTGGGCGGCCGCCTCGTCCAGGCGCCCCTGGGCGAGGTCACCCATCGCGCGTACCAGGGCCAGTTCTGGGTGATCCGCACCCGGCGGGAAGGCCCGCACCAGCGCCTGCATGGTCTGCGCCTGCCCGTCGAGGGTCAGGCTGAACGAATGGTCGGCGAGCAGCCGGGCCGCATCAGCCCAGTCGCCCGCCGCCTGGGTATGCCGGATGGCGTCCACTACCTGGCCCTGCCGGATAAACCACTCAGCGGCCCGCCGGTGCAGCTCCGGCACTTCCGCGGCCAGCGTCCGGCGCAGCTCCAGCCGCAGGAAGTCCGCCAGCAGGTGGTGGTAGCGGAACCACGCGCGCTCGGGGTCCAGCGATTCGATGAACGCGTTGGCGTCCGCGAGGGCCAGCAGGATCCGCTCCGAGCCAGGGCGGCCGGTCAGCAGATCGGCCAGCTCGCCGTTGACCCGGTCGAGCATACAAGTCCGCAGCAGCAGATCCTGGACGTCGGGCGGCTGGCGGTCCAGCATCTCGGCGAGCAGGTACTCGGCGACCATTCGGTCGCTGCCGGAGAACTCCGCGACGAAGCGCTCGGGGTCGGGGTGACCGGCCAGGGAGATCGCCGCGAGCCGCAAGCCCGCGGCCCACCCCTCTGTTCGCTGGTACAGCAGCGCTGCTCCGGCTTCGGACAGCGTGATGCCCGAGGCGTCGAGCAGCTCGCGGGTTTCGGCCTCGGAAAAGCGCAGGTCGGTCGCCCGGATCTCGGCCAGCTCGCCGGCCAGGCGCAGCTGGTGCAGGCCCAGCCGCAGATCGTGGCGCGTGGTCAGTATCGCGTGCACGTCCAGCGGAAGGTCCGTCAGCAGCCGGGCGAGCTGAGCGAGTGCCTCTGGCGAGGTCAGCTCGTGCAGATCATCAATCACCAGCGTGACGCCGCCGCGAGCATCGGCGAGCTCTGACCGCAGCCGGCCGGCCATCGCTGGCGCGTTGAAGCCAGGTGTCCCTGCCGGCGGTTCCGCGCCGCTGTTTGCACCGGTGCCATGACGGACCGCGTCGAGCAGGGCCAGCCAGAACTGCTGGGCGTCTTGCTGGTCGCGTTGCACCTGCAGCACGGCGAGCCGGCGCGGCTGCTCTGGACGGCCGGCCCAGGCGCGCAGCAGCGACGTCTTCCCGCTGCCGGCCGGAGCCGAGATGACCGTCACCTTCCGCGCTGAGGCGCGATCCAGAGCAGCGACAAGATCACCCCGGTCAATCAGCCAGGGAGTCGCCCGAGCCACACGGCAAGCGTACGTACTGTCAGGAACCGTGCGAAACCCGGACGCACGCATGACCGAGGTGCTCGGACTAACCAGCTGGGGCGGTACTTAACACCCGGTCCGTTCAGTATCAAAATTTTTTCCGAACGGACCGTGGTGTTAGCGCGACGGCACCGAACCAGGTCGGCAAATGGTTGAGCAGGTCCTGCTGGTCGTCGCCGGTCCAGGCCACGTAGCCGTCCGGTCGCAGCAGCACGGCGGGCACCTCCAGCTCGTCGCTGACGTCGATGACGTGGTCGACCCGGTCCGCCCATCCCGCGACGGAGAGCTCACCGGTCTGGTCGAGCAGCAGCCCGCGTCCTCGGTGCATCAGCTCGTAGAGACGACCTCGCGACAGGCGGATGTCGCGCAGCCGCTTACCGATCAGCTCGTTGCCTTCACCGAAGTCGTAGTCGTCCTGCTCGACGCCTGTCACCTCGTGGCCGCGGCGGATCTGAGCGCCGAGTGCTCCGCCCCGAGCATCAGGCACCCTGACCGCGCGCGCCGCGCACCGGGGCGGCAGTCCCGGCGTAACCGGCTATCAAGACGCTATCGGCCACCGGGTCACGACTATCACCTCGGGTGGACGCGCGCCGGCGCGCCGCGAACCTAGCGTCGATGTCGTATCTCAAACGTCCATATGTGGTCGCCCCGTCCATCCGGGGCGTCAGCGACACCGCAGCCGCGCCACGATCCTCTGCGCCGGAGCCGGCGGTGCGCGGGTGGCCTGACACGGGGGCGCTACCGGGCAAGCGGAAGGGATGTCGTGATGAGTACCGATGTTGTGCTGCCGGTGACCGAACGTGGGCCGGAGGCTGGAACGGCGGTTCTAACCGTGAACGGCCAGGTCCGTGAGCTGCAGGTCGAGCCGCGGGTGAGCCTGCTGGACGCGTTGCGGGAGCATCTGGGGCTGACGGGGTCGAAGAAGGGCTGTGATCAGGGAACGTGCGGCGCGTGCACGGTATGGGTGGACGGGCGGCGGGTGCTGGCGTGCCTGACGCTGGCGGTCGCGTGTGAGGGCCGTGAGGTCACCACGATCGAGGGCCTGGCCGCGGCCGGCGAGCTGCATCCCGTGCAGGCGGCGTTCGTGGAGCACGACGCGTTCCAGTGCGGGTACTGCACGCCCGGGCAGATCATGTCGGCGGTGAAGCTGCTGGAGGAGGGCCACGCGGGTGATGACGGCGAGATCGCGGAATGGATGAGCGGCAATATCTGCCGGTGCGCGGCGTACCCGAACATCCGGGCCGCGATCCGCGGGGTCCGGGACGCGGCGGGGAGTGAGCGGTGATGCGGCCGTTCAGCTATGTCCGGGCCGGCGACGCCGGTACCGCGATCGCGCTGGTCCGGGAGCGCCCGGACAGCGCGTTCCTGGCCGGCGGTACCACCGAGGTGGATTTGGTGCGCCAGGACGTGCTGCGGCCGGGGCTGCTGGTCGACATCAACGACCTGCCGCTGGACGGCATCGAGGACCTGCCGGACGGCGGGCTGAGGATCGGGGCGCTGGCCCGGATGAGTGAGGTGGCCCGCGCGCCCGGGGTGATGGAACGGTTCCCGGTGATCTCGCAGGCGCTGGTGCTGGGCGCGTCGGCGCAGCTGCGGAACATGGCCTCAATGGGCGGCAACTTGTGCCAGCGGGTCCGGTGCAGCTACTTCCGGGACCCGGCCTCGCCGTGCAACAAACGCGACCCGGGCACCGGCTGTTCCGCGCTAGACGGCGTGAATAGGGGCCACGCCATCCTCGGCACCAGCGATCACTGCATCGCCACCCATCCATCAGACGTCGCGGTCCCGCTGACCGCGCTGGACGCGGTGGTGCACACGAGCGGTCCAGGCGGGGAGCGGGCCATCGGCATCGACGACTTCTTCCTGCTGCCCGGCGATACCCCGCAGCGGGAGCATCCGCTGGAGCACGGGGAGCTGATCACCGCGATCGAGGTACCGGGTGCGCCGGTCGCCCGCCGGTCGGTCTACCTGAAGTTCCGCGACCGCCAGTCATATGAGTTCGCGTTGGCCTCGGTCGCGGCAGCCATCCGGATCGAGGACGGCACGGTCGCCGAGGTGCGGCTGGCGCTCGGCGGAGTCGGCACCAGGCCGTGGCGCGCCCGGCGCGCCGAAGCTGCCTTGGCCGGCCAGCCGGCCAGCGCGGCCAGCTTCGCAGAGGCGGCGCGCCAGGAACTAGCGGCGGCCACCCCGCATCCGATGAACGCGTTCAAGGTCGAGCTCGCGCAGCGGGCGATCGTGCGGGCGCTGAACACCCTGACGGACGGAGAACGGTGATGGTCGGATTCATCGGCCAGGATGTACCGCGGGTCGAGGGCCCGGCTAAGGTCACCGGCTCAGCACGGTACTCCGGTGAGATAACGCTGCCGGACCTGGCTTACGCGGCGATTCTCGGCGCCCGGGTCGCCAGCGGACGGATCACTTCGATCGATACCGCCGAAGCCGAGCACGCCGACGGGGTGGCCGCGATCCTCACCCACCGCAACATCCCGAAGGTGAACCAGGTGCCGCTGGTCCCCTCGCTGCTCGGCGGCCCGGCACCGGGCGAGACGTTCTTCCCGATGCAAGATGATGTGATCCACTACGCCGGGCAGCCGGTCGCGGTCGTCGTGGCCGCGACCTGGGAGCAGGCGCAGTACGCGGCCACCTTGATCCGGGTCAGCTACACCGAGACGCCGGCGGTCACCACGATCGAT
>Ga0210383_10000414_pt1 | contig 39653 bp, 35 predicted proteins | sample IncBWC14OmetaG_FD_160072 | JGI IMG/M metagenome (GOLD analysis project Ga0210383, IMG submission 160072) | Forest soil microbial communities from Barre Woods Harvard Forest LTER site, Petersham, Massachusetts, United States - Inc-BW-C-14-O ...
TAGAGCTGATTTTGAAGACAGTTCCGTAGTTCGAGGGGCCGTTTATATACGTGGTGCCGTAGAAGTTTCCGTCGGTGCCGAGCGTGAGTCCGCTGGAAGGGAATGCGCCTGTTACTCCATCAAAGTTGTAAAGTACGCTCAGCTGTCCCGCAGGAGTGATCTTAAAAACCGTGCCCGCATTGTCAGTTCCACCATCGTGGGATGTGCTGTAGAGGTTCCCATCCCGGCCCTGAACAATAGCTCCAGGATAATTGGCGTGCGCCGGATCGCCAGCGTGGGTTCCGAAGTTGTATAAGGGTGTGAATTGTGCGCCGGCGTTCGAAGCCAGCATCAGGAAGCAAGCCAGTGCCAGGATAATTCCGGCATGCTGCGCGCCTCTCATTTTCATAAAGTCTGTACTCAGATTGGCATTGAGCATCGGCGTCGTTGTGATTTTCCTCATGGCTTCCTCTCCGCTTAATTCTCGAAAATTGAAAAACTCGGTCGACCCTGAGCGGTCCCGGCGGGTGACTTAATTCGCCCTCAATCCAATAGGCGCAGACGGCGAGGCAGAACTATCATTGAAAGAGAATTTTTTCGGGGCCAATGCCTTAGACGCCGGCTATGTGCCGCGATGGGCGTCGCAAAATGAAGAGAGAGCAGGGTGTATCCTGCTCTCTCAACCACGCCACGTTTCATCTCAGAGATCCGACATCCGGAGGAAATAAGAACTATTGCCGCCCGATGAGCCCAACTCCGGTCCGACCGAAGCGCAGTTGTTGCTGAAATTGCTTGCGTGCGTCGTCGCTCAGAGTCCTCCGGCTCATCACGCCTTGTGGGGTGCTCTCGCCGGCCGCAACATTGTGTTGCGGGGTCGCGAGATAGGTGTGAATTTCGCCGGCGCTGGTCAGACCCAAGCCCGTGATCTCCCCGCGGGAATTGATGGAGCAACCAGTGAGTAGATACAGGGGAGAATCACCGGCCACCAGTGTGTTGAGGTCGGTCATCACGCCTTTCTCCCACAGAAACGCCCGCGGGTTGAAATTCGCGTCCAGGGACACGCCAACCACCGAACCGGCTTCGTTAATGCTGATGCCGTTGCTTGCCAGGTCGCCGGAGAGTGTGCCCAAATCCTGTATCCCTGTTTTCCTGGTCCAGAGAAAAGCGTGAAAAGTTGTGTCGCCCGCCAGGTCCGAGCCGCCGACGGCCTCACCTCGGTTATTAACGTCATACGCGGCGTTTCCGCCTGCCTGTCCGGTCTGGCCGCCGAGATTTCCGAGGTCTGTCGCTTTGCCGTCTTCCCAGAGCAAGGCATGAACCGCCAGCAGGTTGTTGAGGAAATTCGGATTGAAAGTTGTACAAGTGCCCGACGCGCCGACAACCTCCCCGTTGTCGTTGAGGTTGTAGACGACGCCGTCTGGATCGCTTCCAACCGTAGGCAGTCTGTGAATCACTCCTTTTTCCCAGACGACGGGCTTAAATTGGAGAACTTGCGGAGACGGGCATCCCGGGTCCGCCGTCGAGTTCTCCGCAAATCCGCCGACTTTCCCCCGATTGCTGATCGCATTCGCCCCGCCATTGCCGCCGCCGAGGGTAGCGAGCTCAACCATTTTCCCTTCCTGCCACAAGAAAGGTGAACAGGTGAGGTGGGTGCCGAACCCGCAAAAATCTTCACCGTTGGGATCCGGGGTAGAGGTTTCAGCCTCACCGGCGGACTGGAACCTCTCGTTGTCGCCAAACGCGATGCTGTTGGGTCCTCCCAATCCAGGCGAGCCGATGTCGCCCATCAGTCCGTCAAGCCAGAGAGTTGCATGCTGGCTACCGTCCGCCACGCTCGAGGAGCCACTCACGAGTCCATACCGGTTCATGAAGAACGGCTGGCTGAAATTGCCGCCAGGCAAAGTGCCGAGATCGGTCACGCTGTATTGCGTGAGAGCAGGTTGCTGAGTGTCCTGAGCGGCAATTGTCAGTGGAAGCGCTAGCGCTGCCAGTAACCACGCCGAAAGCGACAGTAGAGATTGGGATTTCATGTGGCCTCCTAAGTTTTGTCCGCCTGTAAGCGGTTGATCTTCGAGCTAATTTCGCTCTTGTCTAGGTAGGCGCAGTCTGTAGCGCGGAACTATCATCCGGACTGCTCTTTAATTTTTTGAGGGGATAGCTAGGCGAGGTATGATTCACGTGCGAGGGGCTGTGAGCGACTCAGAGCAACCGGTGAACCAAACCGCGCCGGATCCTACAAATACGGAAATGAGTGGGTTGCTTCGAGCCTGGAGCGACGGAGATCGAGCCGCGCTCGACCGACTGACCCCCATCGTTTATGACGAACTCCACCGCCTCGCCAGCCGCTACATGCGTGGCGAGCGTCCCGGTCACAGCCTGCAAACCACAGCCCTTGTAAACGAGGCCTACATGCGGCTCGTCGATTATAAGAGTATGCAGTGGCAGAATCGCGCCCATTTTTTCGCGGTCTCGTCTCAGTTGATGCGGCGCATTCTGGTGGAACACGCGCGGCGTCATAACTTAAAACGAGGCGGAGGGATACCGCACGTTTCCTTCGAAGACACGGCTGAAGTTGGCGCCGATCGAACCGCGGACTTCGTGGCCCTCGATGATGCGCTGGATGCGTTGGCGCGGGTCGATCCCCGCAAAGTGCAGGTCGTCGAAATGCGATTCTTCGGAGGACTCAGCGTCGCGGAAACGGCGGAAGTGCTCAAAATCTCTCCAGTGACCGTGATGCGCGACTGGAACACCGCCAAGGCCTGGCTCTACCGTGAATTGACGGGCGGTGCAGCCGATGGACTCTGAACGATGGAAACAGATCGACAGTCTCCTGCAGTCAGTGCTGGAGCGCCCTGCGGATGAGCGCGAAATATTTCTGCGTCAGGAATGCGCCGGCGATCAGGCGCTGGAACGCGAAGTCCGCTCGTTGCTGAAGGCGCAGCTGAAGTCTCGAAATTTCCTCGAAAGTCCCGCCATCGAGGCAGCCGCGATGGCGATCGCCAAACAGAACAAAGATCCGCGGGGGAACGAACAGTTTTCAAGCGGCCACATCGTTTCCCATTACCGCATAGTAGGAAAGCTCGGCAGCGGTGGGATGGGTGTCGTTTATCAGGCCGAGGACACGGAGTTGGGTCGCTTTGTCGCCCTGAAATTTCTTCCTGAGGGAATGTCCCACGACCCGCAAGCTCTGGAACGCTTCCGCCGTGAGGCCCGCGCGGCCTCGGCTCTCAATCATCCCAATATCTGCACCATCTACGAAATCAGTAAACAGGACGAGCGCTCATTCATCGCCATGGAGTTCCTCGACGGTGCGACTCTGAAGCACCGCATCGCAGGACGTCCCATCGAGACTGAGCCAATTCTTTCGCTGGGGGTTGAGATTGCGGACGCTCTTGACGCCGCTCACTCCGCCGGAATCGTGCACCGCGACATCAAGACCGCAAATATCTTTGCGACCAAGAGCGGACACGCCAAGGTCCTCGATTTTGGGCTGGCCAAACTTTCCCTCAAAGACGAAGGCATGAATATGAGCGCCTCGACTTTGGAGGAATCTCTTACCGATCCGGGCACCGCGGTCGGCACGGTCTCATATATGTCACCGGAGCAAGTGCGCGGAAAAGAACTGGACTCCCGCTCCGATCTGTTCTCGTTCGGCGTCGTGCTCTACGAGGCCGCAACTGGAACGCTGCCGTTCCGCGGCGAGAGTACAGGATTGATTTTTGACGCCATTCTGAACCGCGCACCGGTTCCTGCCGTGCGATTGAATGCTGACCTGCCGGCCGAACTGGAGAGGATCATTGGCAAGTGTCTGGAGAAAGACCTGAATTTTCGCTACCAGCACGCCTCGGAAATCCGGGCAGATCTCCGACGACTCAGGCGCGACACGGATTCAGCGCAACTCCCGGCGACAGCCGCCTCTGGAATCTCGGCCCGTAAGAAGAAACGCGGGATATTGGTTGTTCTTGCAGTTTCGGCGGCGTTGGTCGTGTGTGTTGGCGGATATTTGTATCTCCATCGTCAGCCGCCCAAGCTTACCGATAAAGACACGATCATCCTCGCGGACTTCGCAAACACAACCGGCGATCCGGTGTTCGACGGAACGTTGCGGCAGGGCCTGGCAGTGCAGCTTGAGCAGTCGCCGTTTCTAAGTCTTATCTCGGATGAACGCATGCAGGCAGTGCTCCGCCTAATGGGCCAGCCGTCGGATGCTCGTCTGACGCCTGAGATTGCTCGTGACATATGCGAGCGCACCGGCAGTGCCGCCGTTTTGGACGGAACCATCGCCACCCTGGGAAGCCAGTATGTTGTCGGATTGCGCGCAAAGGATTGTCGCACTGGCGACGTCCTCGCGGAAGAACAGGTTCAAGCGGCGAGAAAAGAAGATGTATTGAATGCCCTCGACGAAATCGCGAACAAGTTCAGGAGTAGGGTGGGCGAATCGTTGACCACAGTTCAGAAGCACAATACTCCACTTGCTGAAGCAACCACATCTTCCATGGAAGCGCTGAAAGCCTATAGCGCAGGATGGAATATTTCAACGTCGAAGGGATCTGGGGCCGGCATTCCGTTTTTTAAGCGCGCCCTTGACCTCGATCCGAAGTTCGCCAGCGCCTACGCTGCCTTGGGCCTAATGTATGGAGACGGGGGCGAGTCGGCGCTGGCCGCAGAAAACACGAGCAAGGCGTACCAGCTGCGACAGCGCGCCAGCGACGGAGAGAGGTTTTTTATCACCGCTTATTACCATGGGCGGGTGACGGGAAATCTCGAGAAGGCGGAGCAGACCTGCGTCCTGTGGACGCAGACTTATCCCCGGGAGCCTCTTCCCCATGGCTTCCTTGCGGGATTCATTTATCTGGCGCCAGGCCGGTATGAAAAGTCGATCGACGAATCGAAAGCAATAATTGAGCTCGATCCAGATGCCGTACGGGCGTACTCCTTTCTCGCTGCTGATTACATCGCGCTGGACCGCATTGAAGATGCGGAAAAGATTGTCGCCATGGGCGCTGCGCGAAAACTGGATAGTCCTCAATTTGCGGCACTGCGATACGACATGGCGTTTCTCAAAAGAGACGGCCCCGGAATGGAGCGCGAAGTCGGTATCGCCAAGGCGGGGCCGGGAGGTGAGACCCGCATCGCGAACCACGAGGCGTTCGCACTCGCGTATACCGGACACTTGCAGCAGGCGAGGCAGTTGTCACGCACTGCTGTGGACGCGGCTCAACAGGCGGGGCATCGCGAAAGAGCGGGCCTGTTTGAGGCGGGCGCCGCTCTCCGGGAAGCCTTCTTCGGAAACGCGCTTGCTGCCCGCGAGCGCGCCAAGGCAGCGCTGTTACTATCGAATGACCGCGAAGTAGAGTACGGCGCGGGACTGGCGCTCGCGATCGCCGGAGATACATCGCAGCCCTCAACCTTGGCCGCCGATCTAGAGAAACGATTTCCCGAAGACACGTCGGTGCGGTTCAGTTACCTGCCTGCCGTTCGAGCCATGATCGCACTCAACCAGGGCCAGCCATCGAAAGCGCTTGAATTGTTGCAGCCCGCGGCTCCTTATGAACTGGGCGCACATCGTACCAGTTTCGCCGGATTGTTCGGAAACCTATATCCAAGCTATGTTCGAGGCGAAGCCTATCTTGCGGCGCACCGTGGAGTGGAAGCCGTGGTCGAGTTCCGGAGGATTCGAGATCATCGCGGAATTGTGGTCAGCGATCCGATCGGCGCGCTGGCGTCCGTGCAACTAGCGCGGGCATACGTCATGGCTGGTGACAGGACGCACGCCAAATTTGCGTATGACGATTTTCTGAAGCTCTGGCAGGATGCTGATCCGGAAATCCCCATCCTGAAACAAGCCAGAGCTGAGTACGCGAAGGTGCAATAGCAACACTACCTCCTGCGTGGACGGTCAATGCGGACTCATCGACTAGCTGAGCGAGCGCCAAAATCTGGCGTCTGCCGTGTGAAAGCACACTAGAAATTATGGTCCAATAAGGGTTCACGAACTGTTTCCGAGGGTCATTAAACGTTTCTGTAGCGCCATCCGTGCCGCGTGTTTTCGGTTAGTTACGGGTGAAGATTTCGCTGTCACCAGCAGAGGCGAAAATAGGTTGCGCGAATCAGTCCCCCAAACGCCCTTGCGGAACGTTCGGTACAGCCTCAAATTAGCGCTTGTGTGGACCAGCCCCCGGATGAGGAATTTATATAGATGCTCCCCAAGAATGGCGAAACGAAAACCATTTCCCAAGCTATCTCTGCCAGGAATAATCGGTCGGTTCGTAATCGACCAGAAGAGAAACCGCAGAGAAGCCGGCGGAGAACCCGCCTCCGCAGAATGCTATTGTGCGAAATTAAAATACGTATGTAAACTATTGATAATGAACTAGATATTGGTGGAGGCGGCGGGAGTCGAACCCGCGTCCGAAAATGTTACTGGTCAAGAGAACTACATGCTTAGTCGAGTTCATGCCCTGGGCATTACCCCAGGACGTTCGCGGCGCGCGCTCAGAACCGACAAGAAACGCGATCCGCTAGCCTGTGATCTTAGCCTCGCGTCCCAGACGTAGACGAGAAGAGCAGCCCGCTGTGTGACGTCGTTTGGAGGCCCACGGGCGAAGCCTCCTCGGACGGCTGCCTAAGCTAGTTAGGCTGCGTATGCCATCTGTTGATTGGCAATTATCATTTTCCACGCGATTACGGGTGTGTGGACCCCGGCATGCCTCTTGGCCGTAAGCATCTCCGTCGAAGCCGTGACGCCCCCACTGGTGGGATGGCCTTGCAAAAGAACCACTTCCAGACTAGGTTGCCCGAGTAGGGAAGTCAATCCATTAGATGACGGGCAGCCTGCCCAAGGTTCGGGCCGGCGCTGGGATACCCCGCTCCTCTTTTTTTTTCGCACTGTCCGGCAAAGTACTGATTTCGCTATGGTTAGCTATCGCATATACCGCGGATTGCTCGCAAAATATTGTGGAATAAGAAGTTGCGGGCAAAATATTCAACAATAAGGAGTTAGCGGCTAGGCCGTGGCGGTCGGAGCTGGCCGCCGGAACGGTTTTGGTTGCGATGCTGGAATATCCTTTGCGCACACTTCGAGGTTGGCAGATCCTGAAGCCTCAGTAAAGGTCGTTCGTCACATCGGAGCGATTTATTTTCTGTGGAAAAGCTGTGGATCGGGAGCCGCGGCATCCTCGGTGATAGGATCGCGGCGCTTGCTGGCAATACGGATCCCCCACCGAAGCCAAAATCGGACTTGCGAGGACTGTGGTTCCCACCTTCCGAAAATCGCGGAAGGTGGGGCAGCCTCTGTTGCGGCGGTGCCTGGCGATGTCGAATCCTCTGTCGGCCAGCGGCTTGTTGATGTTTTTTGTGTGGAGTATACTGTGGAATGAGTTCCACATATGCAAATCGTGCAAATCGTGCTGGATAAGAAGCTGCTAGATGCCGCCGACCAAGCCGCGAAGCGCGGCGGACGAAACCGGTCCGCTCTGGTGCGCGACGCCCTGCGAGAACATCTCCGACGGCTGGAACTGCGGGCCAGCGAAGAGCGCGACCGGCAGGGCTACTCGCGACAGTCGCAAGCCGAAGCGGAAGCGCGGGGTTGGGAATCGGAGGCCACGTGGCCGCAAGAATAGCGCAGGCAAAAATAGCCCGAGGGGAAGTTCGGCTCTACCAGTTTGCTGCCCCTGACAAGAAACGGCCAGCGCTGGTGCTCACGCGCAGCAGCGCCATCGCGTATTTATCCACCGTTACGGTTGCGCCGGTGACTTCCACGATTCGCGGCGTGCCGTCCGAAGTCGTTCTGGATGAGGAGGACGGCATGAAGTCCCCGTGCGCGGTGAACCTGCACAATGCGGTTACGGTGTCGCAACAGCGTCTGGGGAAACGTGTGGCGCAGTTGAGTTCGGCGCGAATGAACGAGGTGTGCGCTGCTCTGCGGTTTTCTCTGGGGTGTGATGCAAGCTAGTTGCTCGGAATCGTTCCGTCGGTGCCCATATTCTCTCCAAATTCTAGCCTGCGAAATTAGGTGAACGTCCCGTCTGTCCCCGGTTTTCTCGAGTGCGGCGCGGATGAATGAGGTGTGCGCTGCTCTGCGGTTTTCTCTTGGGTGTGATGCAAGCTAGTTGCTCGGAATCGTTCCGTCGGTGCCATATTCTCTCCAAATTCTAGCCTGCGAAATTAGGTGAACGTCCCGTCTGTCCCCGGTTTTCTTTGTCCCCGGTTTTCTTCGGCGCGAATGAATGAGGTGTGCGCCGCTCTGCGGTTTTCTCTGGGGTGCGATGGAAGCTAGTTACTCGGAATCGTTCCGTCGGTGCCCATATTCTCTCCAAATTCTAGCCTGCGAAATTAGGTGAACGTCCCGTCTGTCCCCGGTTTTCCCCTGTCCCCGGTTTTCCCCCCCGGTTTTCCCCTGTCCCCGGTTTTCCCCCCAGAACAGAAACAGCTGGTGGGGCATTTCTCCGCTGGTGGCCCATTCAAGCTAGAGGGCGCTGTCTTCCCGCTGGCGCTGAAGCGCGGCTGATTGTAATGGGGCTTAACGGCACGAGTGAAACTCGTGCCCTTTCCAAAAGCGGCTCGAAGCGGAGTTTTTCGGCGGGCTGCATTTGGGGTCTCCCGCCGGGACCGGTTGCAGGGGAGATCCCTCGGCCCGCTGGTAAAGGCGCGGGCCTTCGGGATGACGCCACAGGAAAGATGAAATTTAGCGGTCGAAATGCCCCACTCAAACCATAAGGACGGCTTGAATGGGCCACCTACGGTCTTCAGATTAACTGAGTGAAAAGTAATAAAAGGAATAACAAGAGCCCTTCGTTATCTTGCCGGTTCTCGTTTCGTCGGTCATGCTCGGGGAGATGGGATCGATCGAAACGGGTCGCGGGGGCGGGCGCGCCGGACAGCGCTCCTCCTTTCCACGGAAAATCACAGCGACGCAACGACGCCGTTGGGACGAGCAAGACAGTAAATCGCGCCGACGTAGAACGGATCCAGTGTGGCAACTGCTCCCCAGAAAGCCTCGACTGCTGTCGCGTTTGCGGGCAAGCCGATTCCGACGCCGGGCGTATTGCTGGCCATGCTGGCTGTGTCCAGCAAAGTGAGCGATCTCATCCTGTCGCCGGGGAGCTTTCCCATGGTGGAACTCTCCGGCAAGTTAACTCCGGTGAAAATTCCCAGCATGTCGCCGCTCACTCCGGACGACACGCGCCGCATTGCTTATGAACTGATTGCGGACAATAAACAGGCCACCGACTCGCTGCAGAACCTGGGATCGTGCGACATTTCCTATCGGTTGCCGGGGCGCTGCCGGTTTCGAGTCAACATATTTCAACAGCGGGGAAGCCACGCCATCGTCATGCGGGTCATACCGCAGATCATTCCTACTCTTGCGGACCTGAAACTGCCTGCGCAGCTGGCTGAAATTGCCGACCTGCAGAATGGAATCGTTCTGGTCACTGGGCCTACGGGATCGGGCAAGTCCTCGACGCTGGCGGCGGTGCTGGATCGCATTAATGAGAGCCACGCCTATCACATTTTGACCATTGAAGATCCTATCGAGTTTATGCATCGGCACAAGTGCTCGATCGTTCACCAGCGCGAACTGCACAGTGACACTCCTAGCTTTGCGCTGGCGCTGCGAGCCGCGTTGAGACAGGCTCCTAAGGTGATTCTTGTCGGCGAAATGCGGGACAAAGAAACCATTGAGATCGCGCTGGAGGCGGCGGAGACGGGGCATCTGGTTCTGTCGACTCTGCATACCATTGATGCGTCGAAAACCGTGGAGCGAATCATTGGGGCTTTTCCGATGGGGGAACAACACACCATCCGCAACCGGCTGGGGAAGAGTTTCCGCGCGATTATTTCGCAGCGCCTGATACCGCGGAAAGACGGGAATGGGCGCGTAGCGATTGTGGAAATTCTGAAATCAACGCTCCGCACCCGCGAGTACATAGAAAAGGGCGAGCAGGATGGCAAGACGCTTCTGGAAGCGATGGCCGATGGCGACACTGACGGAATGCAGCACTTCGATGGCGAGATCGAAAAGCTCGTCAGAGCCGGGGTCGTCGACGTTACTACTGGACTTGCTTATGCTACGAATGCGGGGAATTTGCGGTTGCTGCTGACCGACATGGGCAGTGCTGGGACGGAGTAGTGGGCCCGCGATCGAAATGCCCCACTCAAGCCAAAGGACGGCTTGAATGGGGCACCCTCAACTTTTATCGGTACCAGCCGCAGGTTCCCCCTTACGCTCCGGGATTTGCGGCTTTCGTGCCGATCATTACTGCGTCTTGCATTTGGCGGTAGAGGTCGGTTACGGCGCCGGGGGAGTGGGACATCAGGATGGTGTTGCTGCGGTCGTTGGTGCCGATTTCTTTCATGGTGTCGAGATATTGGGTGACCAGGACGAGCATCATTACGTCGCGGGGAGTTGAGCCTTCGACGGCTTTGGAGAAGGCTTCGACGGAATCTTTCAGGCCTTCGATGATGGCTTTGCGCTGGTTGGCGATGCCCTGGCCCTGGAGGGCTTTGCTTTCGGCTTCGGCCTCGGCTTGTTTTACTTTCAGGATTTTTTCGGCTTCGCCGCGGGCTGTGGCCGCCACTTGTTCGCGCTGCGCGGCGTTGATTTCGTTCATCGCGGCTTTTACTTTGTCGTCGGGCTGGATGTCGGTGACCAGGGCCTGGTCGATGGCGTAGCCGTAGGTGCGCATCACGTCGTCTAGGCCTTGCTTGATGGCGACGGCGATGTCGGATTGCTGGAGGAAGGCGTCGTCGAGATTCATCTTGGGGACATGGCCGAGGATCACGTTGAAGACGTAGGAGGAAATTTGCTGGCGCGGGTTGGCCAGTTTGTAGAACGCTTCGTAGACGTGGTCGGCGATTACGTGATACTGGACGGACACGGGAATCTTTACGAAGACGTTGTCTTTGGTTTTGGTTTCGACGTCGAGCGCTAGTTGCTGGACGCGGAGATCGATGCGTCCGGCGATTTGGTCGAGCCAGGGGATCTTGAAATTGATGCCGGCGCTGGCCACGTGCTGGAACTTGCCCATGCGCTGGACCACGACCGCTTCGGCGGTGCGCACCTGGAAGAATCCGCTCAGGATCGTGCCGAGCACGAAGATGCCAATGATTAGAGCAATCGCTACCGACATGACTTCCATCAGATCCTCCCGCTCGCTGGCATGATAACGGGTTGGGGGCGTTCTCACAATCGCGTATCACAATCTTGTTTCATAGTGACGGATGCGAGTGGGTGATGCGGGCTTCGAGTTTTGCTTTTACCTCGGGCCACTCGCTGTCGAGGATGCTGAAGTAGACGGTGTCGCGGACGCGGCCGGTATGGGTTAGCAGGTGGCGGCGGAGGGTGCCTTCTTCTTTGGCTCCGATGCGGAGGATTGCGTTGCGAGACTTTTGATTTAGGGCGTCGGTTTTTAGTTCTACGCGCATGCATTGCCAGACTTCGAAGGCGTGGCGGAGCATCAGGTATTTGGCTTCGGTGTTGACGGCGGTGCGCTGCCAGGCTGGGGAGATCCAGGTCGAGCCGATTTCGACTCTGCGGTTGGTGCGGTCGATGTTCATGAAGCGGGTGCTGCCGATGGAGCGGCCGGAGCTGCGCTCGACCGTCGCGAATACGATGGATTCTCCGCGCTGCTGCTCTTCAAATGCTTTGTCGATCAGTCTGCGAAAGTCTTCGGGAGTTTTCATGGAGTAGGGAATCCAGCGGAAAATGTCTTCCAGATCACTCTGGGCAACTTTCCAGAAGAGGTTGGCGTGTTCGTGACGAAGCGGTTCGAGACGGACTACGGCGCCTTGCAGCGTTACCGGCGACACAATGTTCAACGGGCCGGCAGTCATGATTTCCTTTCTATGTGCGGAGTTCTACGTGCGGAGTCGAGGATTATCTTGCATCTTGCGGCTCTTTCGGGGCATCTGTACTACGGCGCGGACTCGCGAATCTTGTTCCACAATGTTAACGTTGTTGGCGGATGTCATTGAGTTAATGGCCTCGCGATGTTGACCTGAAATGATCTCAAACGTCCAACCAGTGACTATGCGACAGGCGACCCAGCGGTGTTGTCAGGAGAACTCTTGGTGAAGTCGCACTGCCTGCCATTTTCGCAGATCCCGCATACCACCCGCCTTTTCGCTGATTTTCTCGCATACCAGCCCGCGGTTCAGCCGTTCTATCCGAGACCTCCTTATTTTCAGGAATGGATGAAGGAGGAGGCGGCGAAGATTTCTTACGATTCGTCGCGTCGGGAGCGGGTCGCGACGATTCTGGAGCGGCAGAACAAATCTTGGGGTGGATCGGCGAAGACGCTGGCCAATCTTGAGCGTTTGCGCAAGGGCGCGGGTGCGGTTGTGACCGGGCAGCAGGTGGGGCTTTTCGGTGGACCGATGTTCTGTATTTATAAGGCTCTTACGGCCGTGAAGCTCGCGGAGCAGGCGACTGCGGCGGGAGTGGACGCGGTTCCGGTGTTTTGGCTTGCGACTTACGACCATGATCTGGCCGAAGTGAACCACGTTTCGATTCCTGGGCCGGATGGCGCGCTGCAGGTGCTGACCACGACGAGCCACGATGTTGCTGGAGCGCCGGTGAGTGCAGTCCGATTGGGCGACGAGATTCTTCCTCTGGTGGAGCAGGCCGCGCAGTTGCTTGGCGATTCCGAGGCCGCGCAGTTTTTGCGAGAGTCGTATCGTCCTGGTGAGTCGTTGGGTACGGCGTTCGCGCGGTTTTATACGCGGGTGTTTGCGGAGTGGGGCGTGATTCTGCTGGATGCTTCGGATGCGGAAATCGATCGCGTTGCCGAGCCTATCTATCGGGCTGCGGTGGAGGGTGCCGATGAGCTCGCTGCGGCGGTTCTGGCGCGGGGGGCGGCTTTGGAGGCGGCGGGCTACCACCAGCAGGTGAAGGTTACGGCGTCTTCGGTTTTGCTGTTTACGATGCAGGAGGGGGCACGTACACCGATTCATCGTCGGGGGCAGGGGAGCGGCGCGGAGTTTGTGATTGGCAGCGTCGAGGGGGCCGAGAAGCTTTCGCAGGGCGAACTGCTGGCCCGCATCGCGGCCAGCCCGGAATTGTTCAGTCCGAACGTTCTGTTGCGGCCGGTGGTTGAGGATTACCTGCTGCCGACGCTTGTTTATACGGGAGGCGCCGCCGAGACTGCTTATTTCGCGCAGGCGGGAGCGGTGTACGAAGCGCTTCTTGGGCGCGTGACTCCGACGGTTCCTCGTTTCTCCGCGACTATCGTGGAACCGAAGATACAGCGGCTGATTGAGCGTCAGGGAATTTCTTTGCCCGACGTATTTGCCGGGCCTGAAGCGTTACGGCGTCAACTGGCGGAGCGGGGATTGCCGGCGGATCTGCAAGCCGCGTTTGAAGCCGCGCGAAAGTCGATGGATTCACAGCTTTCGAGCATCAAAGAAAAGTTGGTGACGCTCGACAAGACGTTGGTGGATGCGGCGGACACGGCGCGTTCGAAAGTCGAGTACCAACTCGAGCGTTTGCAATCGCAGGCGGCGCGGGCGGAAGCGCAGAAAAGCGAGCTCGTTACTCGCCATGCTGAAACTCTGAGCCAGGCGCTCTATCCCGACAAGGGTCTGCAGGAGCGCAGTATCGGCGGCGTTTATTTCCTGGCGCGTTATGGGCGCGAATTTCTGCAGCAGTTGTACGACACGCTCCAGACGGATTGCCACGACCATCAGATTCTGGAGTTGTAGTTTCCAGCTATTGTTTGAGCCAGCCTTCTAATTCCACCAGCGATTCGACGCGGGGAAACTTGCGATCGCGATAGGCTCCGGCTACGTCGAACAGAACGGCTTGCATTCCGGCGTTGCGGGCACCGACGTAGTCGACCGAATAGACGTCACCGACGTAGAGGCTGTCGGCGGGGTCAGCTTTCATGTCGCGCAGTGCTGCTTCGAAGATTGCTGGATGCGGCTTCTCTTGCCCGATCTTGCCTGAGTCGGTGATGCTGGCAAAACAATCCAGGATGCCGCAGCGTTGCAGGACGGCATCGATCTTGCCGTCGGCGTTCGAGATGACAGCGATCGCGGAGCTGCCGCGAATGCGTTCGAGCGCTTCGCGGGTGCCGGGGAGGATCTGGTCCCAGTTGGCGGAGTTTTGCGTGTTGGCAATGAGGGCGTCGCGCGTGCCGTCGTTGAGCGCGTTTCGTTCTTGCAGCAGGTAGGTGTGAAAAGTCCACCAGAAACTGTGGTCGACTTTGCCTTTGGTCATGCCTTGATCGAACTCGTGTTTGGTGCGACGCTCCAACGCCTGCCAGGCCGCGAGCGTGGGATGGCGGTCCGCCGGTAGAGGCGCCAGCATGCGGGCGCGATTGGGAAACAGGAGAGTGTTGCCGACGTCGAAGAAAATGTAGCGCGGGTTGGGCATGAATCAATCTTAGCGAAGCATTGAAGGCCAAGGCGAAACAGTCCGGATTGGGCTAACAGCGGCTAAAGCCGGTTGTGAACTGAGTAGCGGTGTGGCATGCCTGAAGGCATGCCCTGATACGAAGCTTCCTGATACGAATCCTTCTTGGTACGAATCCTTCCTGGTACGAATTCTTCTGATAAGCGGAGCGGTGAAATCGAGCGGGAGAAATGTAATAATCCAGGGCGCGGGCTCGCGGATGGCTCATTCGGGCCCCTGTTTTCAAATCGATGGCACTGACGGAAGCGGTGACTCTGATTTCAGGTTTTACGCGGACTACGCGGGCGGCGTTTGCCGTCTACGCGGTCGCACGCGCTTATGCGGCGATGTTTGTTGGCGTGGCTGTGGCCATGCTTTATCGTGGATCGCGGCAGGATGTTTACAACATCCTGTGGGCGGTGGTGTTCGGCTTTGCGACGCTGAACATTCTTACGCTTGCCGCCCGGCGACTGGAACCTACCCGCCGCGGACTGAGTTTCGGGGAACTGATGGCGGTGATGGTGGTGCTGTTGTCGATTTTTCTGCTGGGATGGGAGTTGCTGAACGTGTTCCACATTTTCCCCATCAAGCTGACGCGCTAAAAGTGAAAGCGAGTTCCGCATGGTTCGGCTGCAATGCCTGCGTACGTGCGTTGCGATACGTGCAGAGTCGCTTTGCAGTCAGGATTGCTCGTTGCGGCGGACTTTTGCGGTATGATTCGCTGAATGGCTAAGAATCCCCCTAATTTCGAAGTGACGTGCCCGTGCTGCAATGCGGTCCTGAAGATCGACGTGGAGACGCGCGCCGTGATCGCTCACACGGCGGCCGTGAAGCCGAAAACGTTTAATGACATGGAGGCCGCGGCCAAGGCGATGCGGGAGCAGGACAACCGGCGCGATTCTATTTTCCAGCAGTCGGTGGAAGCGCAAAGGCACGCTTCTGATCTGCTCGAGAAGAAATTTCAAGAGGCGATAAAGAAGGCGAAAGAGACACCCGACACGGGCAGGCCAATTCGGGACTTCGATCTCGATTAGGGCGCGGGCAGTTTGATTCGCGCTTGTATTGGCGATGTGATTCGCGCTTGATTCCCGCCGAAGCGATCCGCACCGAATTTGCGTCCCCTGAGTTTGCTTCACGATTTGACCCTATGAGTTGTCCTCTGCTTCTCGGCCACCGCGGCGCCCGCGCCGTCAAGTCGATTCCGGAAAACACGATCGCATCGTTCGATCGGGCTTTGGCCGACGGCTGCGATGGGTTTGAATTCGATGTGCGGCTCACTGCCGACGATGAGGCGGTGGTTTGCCATGATGCGAAGACGGGCGGATTTGAAGTATCTCGCGCGACCGCGAAGCAGGTCTCACAACTGCCGCGGTTGCGCGACGTTCTGCAGCGTTATCGCGACTCGTTTCTTGATATTGAATTGAAGGTCAAGGGGCTGGAGAGGATTACGCTCGATCTTTTCCTGAGGCACAAGCCACGCGGGGGATTTGTGGTTTCGTCGTTTATGCCGGGAGCACTGAAGTCGGTGCGCGCGCTGGACGCTACGGTTCCACTCGGCTTGATATGTGAGTCGAAGACTCAGCTTCGCTATTGGAGCGAGCTTCCGGTTCAGTGCGTGATTCTTGAACAGGAGCTGGCTGAGGCGGAACTGGTCCGTAAGATAAAAGGAGCAGGAAAGAAAGTGCTGGTCTGGACGGTCAACGAACCGGCAGACATGGTGCGCTTCGCGGAGTATGGCGTTGAGGGGATCATCTCTGACGACACCGGGCTGCTTTGCAAGACGCTGAAGACGTAGAACTCCGCGTGCCGCACTCCCGTGACAACCGAAGGGCCCGATGAACCGTGAAAACGAAAGACATCTCATTCGTTGGTTACGAACGTCACCGGGAAGACCGGGGAATCCAGTAGCGCAAGATTAGGGCAGACACGATTGTGGTTCAGGCAGCGATGAGCGACGATTGAAGCATCATAGTAAGTAGGGTGAAGCATGGAATTGATCTGTTCCGAAGAGAAGGACAAGCCCGGCCACTGGCGCGTCGAGGATGCGGAGAAGGGGTATGTGACGATATTTTCCGGGCGAGATGCGTCACGGCGCGCGCAGGAATATGCGGCTTTTCAGAATGCCCAGGCGCGCTGGCAGGAACGTTCGCTATTCTTCGAGGGGCACGCTCTGCGATCGGTCTAAGCTCTTCGTTCAGACAAGGGTCTGCAGCGTCGGGAGATTTCCGACGACTCTCGCGGGCTGAACTCTCTTGTCTTCGTCAACTCAGGCTCCGGCAATCGGGGATTATTCGGACGACTGGAATTGCATGTTGTCGTCGACGGAGAGCTGGGCTGGCGTGCCGGAGATGTTGTCGCCGGAACGGGTCGCGACCACGCGAAAGCCGCCGCCACTCACCTCGACGGAGTAGCTGTAGGGAGGCCGCTGGCGGGCGACGGTAATGGTGTTGGACGAGATGAGTTCGTCGAGCGAAGTGTATTTTCCTTCGGTGGCGAAGTAACGGCGCTCCGCGGAGGCGATGCTGATCAGGTCGCTCTTTACGCCTGTGACGTTGATGGCGCCGGCCGGGTTGGTGGCGCCGGCTTCCGCAGATGAGCTCTGCATCTGCTTGGAGTAGATGTACATGCCAATCGCCATCACGATGATGACGCTGAGAAAGCCAAACAGGCGGCTCATGGGGGCGTCCCTCCTTACCGATAATTCCACCGGAAAACCAGCGAGCGAGTAGTTACGCTTCGCAGAAACCGAAAACTGCCTTGACGCCGTCGACTTCGATTACGTTGCCCGCTTCGATCTGTTTCTTGCCGCCTTCGACCAAGGCATCGTTCACTTTGACTTTTATCTTATCTCCGGAAGCGGCGATGAAATATCCATCTTCGGATCGATAAATCGAGGCCGCGACGTGAGGAGCGAACCAGCGCTTGAGGCGGATGCCGGCCATTTTCGATTTGCCGATCACGGTTAGTCGGCTGGTCAAGACGTAGTGTTTCTGGTCGGTGCGGCCTTCCATAATAGTCAGCGTGCCGATGGTCTGATGGGCGACGTGTGCGGGCGCCTGAGACTGATCAGCGCCTTTCTGCTGAGCTTTCTGTTGGACTGCCGTAGCGCGGCCTGAGGAAGACGCCGCGACGGCCATGGCGATCATCTCTTTCGCTTTGGCTGTGTCCAGGAAAGCGGTGCGGTCGAGCTGCGGAAGTTTAGCCTTGGCTTGCGCGTCGACGGTGGAGACAGATCCATGCCAGACGTCTTGCGCCTGAGCGTTGAATTCGAGAGTGTGCTTGCCGATGAGGGCTTTGTCGCCGTCTTTCAGCACCACCTTGCTGATGCGTTGACTGTTGATGTAGGTGCCGTTGAAGCTCTCGGCGTCTTCGAGCACGTAGTGGCCGTTTTCCGAGTAGACCTTGGCGTGATATCCAGAGACGGCGGGATTGTCGATGCGCAGGACGTTGTCGGGCTGGCGGCCAATGGTTACGGTGCCGGAGGAAAGAGAGACCTCTTGTATGACTTGGTCTTCAAATTTGAGAAACAGTTTTGCCATTGCCCGGGCTCCTGGATGCGCAATCTGGAAAGACCGCTTGTGGTGCCGCAGAGGGAGCTTTCCCGTTTTGCGCTAGGACTCGATGATCACAATCTATTTTGCTTACGAAAGAGGGGAAGGAAAGAGTACCAAGGTACTCGACCGCGGTTTGAAGGTTTGCGGAAAAGCTCAATTCGGTCGGGTGTCAATGGAACGAAGGTCACCACCCGGTGGTTACATTGATTTCGGGTACATCGACTTTAGAATCTAGGTGAGTGTCGGCAGGCCGAAGACGGGTGTAAGAACAAACGTTGGCACAGCCCTGGGCAAGCAAGTTGAGGGAAGATGAAAGTCGTACATAGCGTTGTCGCGTGTTTCGTGTTGTCGCTGGCGTGCGTCTACGGGCAGACGACGATCATCAGTGCTCCGCTGAAGGATCCCGAGATCAAGCCAGAGCAGCGCACTGCGACCATCGTGCACTACGAAAAGATGCGGCTGTCGGCGCGGGGAACGATTCGGGTGTTGGCGCTTGCCATGCAGAATACAGACGGCTCAACGGTGAAGTTGAACGAGGCCATCAACAACGAACAGGATATTGTGGAGTGGGCGAACTGGTGCATTCTGGCGCTGCGCGACAAGACTGATCAGGCGAAGGCATGTGTGTTTCAACCTGACCCGAAGTGATGGAGTAGCATTCGAGGGCCGGCTTTTCGTTCCGTAATTCGTCGGGTTTCCCGTCGCACAATTTTTCCGTAGTTTCTTACTGCGCCTTGGCTGCGGCTGCTTTGGGCGCGGAGATGGCGGCTTTCGCTTCCTTGATGCCGGCCACGATGTGCTGATCCCAATCGAGATGCGGAATCGGCGAGGACGCGGCAGTTTCGTAAAGAGCAAGAGCGTCTTCGGGGCGATTCAGGCGTTTCAGGCAAAGCCGGGCGGCGCTGAGTTGCGCGGTCAGGGTCTGGCGCTCGGTGGGATAGGTTTGGGCGAGTTCGTGGTATTCGGCGAAGGCGCGATCGAATTCCTGCATTTCTTCTGCGCCTTTGCAGAGTTCGAGCCAAGTGGCGGCGGGCATTTTGCCGCCGGAATCGACGAACTCGGCGTAATCCTTGAACGCTGCTTCGATTTCGTGCGCCTTCAGATGCAGGGCGCAGGTTTTTACGGTTGCATCGAGGAACGACTTGGTGTCGCTCTGGCGTTGATAAATCGTTCGTAGCAGATTCCAGGCGTCGAGCGAGCCGGGCTTCACGGCAACGTAATTGGTCAGCAATGCGATCGCGTCGGGGAGTTGGCCGTGGTCCATCATGCTGCTGGCTTGTTCGAGTTCGGCATCGTTGCTCCAGGCGAGTTTCTCTTCGATCGCTTTGTTGGTTTTGTGCTCGATGCCGGAGTGCTGGATGGCCAGCGCGGCTACGGCCCCGAACAGAAATCCGCCTACGTGCGCCCAGTGGGCCACGCCGCTTGAGGAGCCGAGGAGCGTGCCATAGAGTATTTCGGTCCCCAGCCACAATGGCAGCAGCCAGAAAGCGGATGCCTGAAACTGAAACATCCGGAACGGGTTTCCGGTGCGCAGGAGTTTGGCGATGCTGAACCACCAGATCCACGCCATTTCGATTTTCATTTTTGGGAAGCGGACCAGGAATGCACCCATGAGCGCGGCCACTGCGCCGGACGCGCCCAGCGTGGGAGTGATGCTGCCGGGATTTGACCATGCATAGAACTGCAGGGCGGCTGCGCCCGCGATCAGGTAGAACGCCGCGTACAGCCAGCGTCCCCATGCGTCTTCTAGCACGAATCCTGCCAGCCACAGGAACCACATGTTGCCGATCAGATGCCACCAGCCGCCGTGCAGGAAGTTCGCGGTCAGGTAGCTGATGGCTGTGGGTTGCGCGGGGACGAAGGCATACTGGTCGACGAGCGAGGTTTTCGACAGGCTCAGGAACTGGGTGTTGAGCGAGTCCATCTCAGACTGCAGCTTCGAGGTGTCCTCCATCATTCTGATTTTGGCGTCGTAGGCGTTCATGATGTCGCGATAGGGACTCTGCACCTGCTTCCATTGGTCGGGATGACTCTTTTTGAATCCGTCGACCAGGCGCTGGGATTCGGGCTGCAGATTCAACTCGGGATGCAGGGCGGCCAGAAGCAGGATGTGCGACTTGATCTCGCCCAGTTCTGGCGTCTCATCGTTAATGGCGGACATCGTGAACAGAAAGACCAGCACATTGATGGCGATCAATGCGAGGGTGACCACGGGCCAGCGCCGGGCCTCCATGTTTTCGTGCTTGATGGGAATCAACATCGACAGACGCCCCTGTGGCCGGAAACTTTCGACACACTCGCGTCAGTGTAGTGTTGCGCGGGAAGCATTCCCAGATGACGCAGGGTGCTGGCCAAACTTTGGTAACCAGCCTCTGGCTTCGTCGTCGTCCCCCGCTGCGTTTTTCAGCTGAGGAGAATCTCGCGTGGTCTTCGGACGACCAGCGTTGTGCCTCGGGAGATCCCTCTCTCCTCCTGAAAAGCGGGTCCGCTCGGGATGACGCATTCAGTGGGGACGGGTCAGGAATCGAAACTGGAAGCTGCGATATACTTCCGAGACTTCTGCTTCTTACAGACTGGGGATGGCTCGGCATGGCTGTTGGGGTTCGCACACAGGATTTGCGCAAGGTGTACCACTCGGCTCCGCCGTTGGGGGCGGGCGGCGGCTTTGTTATGCGTGCCGACGCTAAGGGCGCGAAGGGCGCGAAGCCGCAGCCGAAGGCAGAGATTCCGGCGCTGGATGGGCTTTCGCTGGAGGTTCGGGCGGGAGAGATTTTTGGGCTACTCGGTCCGAACGGCGCGGGGAAGTCGACTACGATCGGAATTTTGACGACGCGGGTGCGGCCGACTTCGGGGCAGGCCTGGATTGGCGAGCACGACGTGTGGAAGGAACAGGCCGAGGTCAAGTTTTTGATTGGGGTGGTGCCACAGCGGCCGAATCTGGATTTTTCTTTGACTGCGCGCGAGATTCTGGTGTTTCACGGGGCTTACTTCGGAATTGGCTCCAGGTTGAGAAATGAGCGGGCCGATTCGCTGCTCGAGAAGTTCAAGCTGACTGAGCGCGGCAGCCAGATGGTGCGCGGGTTTTCGGGCGGGATGATGCAGCGGCTTTCGATTGCGCGGGCCATGATGCACGATCCGCAAGTGCTGTTTCTGGATGAGCCAAGCGCGGGGCTTGATCCGCAGACTCGGATTTTGTTGTGGGACATTATTCGCGAATATCACGGAGCGGGAAAAACTGTTGTGCTGACCACGCACAATATGGAAGAGGCTGACGCGCTATGCCAGCGGATCGCGATTGTGGACCACGGGCACATGATTGCGCTGGGGACGCCGGAGGAGCTGAAGGCGTCGATTCCGGGGGGATTTCTGCTGCGGCTGCGTTTCGGCAATCAGACGGCGGATTTGATCGAGCGCCTGAAGGCGCTGGCCGGAGTTCGCGAGGTTCGAGCGGCGGACAGCACTGGGCTTGACGTTTATGCCGACCGGGGCGGTTCGCTGATCCCCGAGATTGCCAGCCTGGCGGCCGGTTGCGGGGCAGAATTGTCGGACGTTCACATTTCGGAGCCAAGTTTGGAGAATTTGTTCCTGCACCATACCGGAAGGAGCTTGCGCGATTGAACTGGAAAACATTTTTCGCTTTGCTGGCGCGCGATGCGCATGTGGCCCGGCGTAATGCGATGCAGTTGTTTCTGCAAACTTTTCTGCAGCCGTTGTTGTTTGTATTTATTTTCGGGCGGGTGATGGTGGGGAGCGGGTATATGCGTCCCGAATATAAAAGTCTGCTGCTGCCGGGGATTATTGCGATCAGCATGACCTTCACCGGTGTTTGGGCTGTGGCCATGCCACTGATTGCGGAGTTTCAGTGGACACGCGAAATTGAAGATCGTCTGCTCGCGCCGATCAGCGTGGGCTGGATTGCGATTGAGAAAGTTATCGCTGGCATGCTGCAGGCTTTGGTGGCGGGATTGGTGGTGATTCCGCTGGCTTGGCTGGTGCTGCGGCCGGGAGTGGAGATCAGCACTGGGACGCCGTTGACGTTTGCTCTGATCATTGTGCTGGTGGCGGGTTTTTCAGCCTGTGGAGGACTGGCGCTGGGGAGCAGCATGGATCAGCAGCATATTGGGCTGATGTTCAGCATGGTGATGACGCCGATGATTTTTTTCGGGTGTGCGTATTATCCGTGGAGCGCACTGGATAAGTTTCCTGTTCTGCAGAAAGTTGTGCTGGTCAATCCGCTGGTTTATGCCAGCGAAGGGCTGCGGGCGGCGCTGGTTCCGCAGGCTTCGCATTTGCCGGTTGCGGCGGTGATTGGGGCGTTGTTTTTCTTTGACGGGCTGTTACTCGTGGTGGGGCTGCGGCAGTTCGGAAAGAAGGCGGTCACCTAGCGAGACATCACGTCCGCGCTGTTGATGACCTCAGGGGCTAAAGCCCAATTCTTTGTGCGGCTAGACGCGGCGCTGAAGCGCCGCTCTTCCACGTTGCGTCATCGACACATTCAGTCCCGGACAAGCTGAGCCCCAGACACGGTGAATCCTCGACACGTTGTGCGAGGGGCACGTTGCGCGATGGACAACTGGCGCAATCGGAACGGCGAAAACTGTGCGACAGACAAAATCCGTTTAGGGGATGCTCTAGTCGGCGGCGGCTTCGAGGGCGCGGGTGCCACGGGAGGGGCGCTGCAGGAAGGCGGTGCGCTCGGTTTCGAAGGATTCCAGATTTGCGCCTAGAGTTTGCTCGTCCCAGCCGAGGACGGCGCCTACGCGGAGGGCGGCTTCGCGGCTGCAGGATTCGGACCAGCATGCGCCTAGCGCTACGGGAACGCGGCGCAGCAGGGCGTCGCCGAGGGTGACGGCGTATTCTTTGCGGAACGCTTCGACCACTTCGGCCACGATGTGCGACGTGTGAGGGCAGATCGGCGCTCTTAATTCGGCGCTGACCAGCGCCATGTGGGCAATGTCTTTGGCACGGCCACCGTGCCACTCCATTATGCCGCGAGCGGTTTCTTCGCTGACTGAACCGGCGCGGGCGATATCGAGAACTTCCTGGTCGAGCATGGGATCGAGCGACCGGCCTGGTCCGACTACAACCATGCCGGGCTCGGCGACGGTGAGGCCGATCTTGCGGGCGCATTCGCGGCCGAGCGACGCGGCAGTCGTGAGCTTGCCGCCGATTACTGAGATCAGGCGGGCGGCGCCGTCGGGAGTGTGGTCGTGCAGGAAATGGCGGCGCGTTACTGCCTCGGCTTTATTTCCGGGCGAGTGGGGCAGGGGACGCACTCCGGCGAAGGCGTATTTGATGTCGTGAATGCCGATCTTTGCTTTGGGGAAAAGCTTGGTCACGGTGCGCAGGAGGTAATCGATTTCTTCGGTCGAAGGCGACGTCTTTCCAGGATCGCCAGTGTCGGCGACTTCGGTGGTGCCGACCAGCACTTGCTCGTTCCAGGGCAAAATGAAAATTGGGCGGCCGTCGGCGGCTTCGGTGTAGAGCGACGAACTTGGGGCTCCGGAGAATCGGCCGAGCACAATGTGCGATCCGCGGACTCCGCCCAGCATGGGCTTGCTGGTGCGGACGGCGGAACGCTGACAGATTCGGTCGGCCCAGGGGCCGGTACAGTTGATGATCCAGGCGGCATCGACGCGCTCGTCTTTGCCGGAAATGCGATCGCGCAGCAGGACGCCTCGGGCCCGGCCTTGGGCGACGTCGACGGCGAGGACTTCGCAATGGTTGCGGACTACGGCTCCGGCTTCGGCTGCTTCGGTCATCCACTCGGCGACGAGGCGCTCGGGGAACTCGCACTGCGCGTCTTCGTAGTTGAAGATGGTCCACTTGTGGCCGGCGTCGAGGGTGCGCTGGACGCGCATTAATTCCATCTCGCTGAGGTCGGCGGATTTTCTGCCGGCGATCTTCTGGTAGAGCCACAGGCCGGCTCTTACTTTCATGGCGGTGCGCTGGCTCTGTTCGTTGAGCAGAAACAGGAAATGCGCCGGCTGCACCAGGTGCGACCGTTCGCGGAGCAGGCGCTCGCGCTCGCGGACTGACTCGCGGACCAGGGCGACCTCTCCGTGTTCAAGATAGCGCAGGCCGCCGTGGATGATGCGGGTGGAGCGGCTGGTGACGCCGGAGGCGAAATCGTTTTGCTCGACTAGCAGCGTTTTCTTGCCCGCGCGGGCGCACTCGCGGGCTACGGCGACGCCGTTGATGCCGCCGCCGATGATGACGACGTGGAAGTGCTGGCTTTCCAGTGGCGGTCGAGGTTTGATTGCTAAAGCCATGTATTTAAACTAGATGCAAGCGATCGATCCATCGATCAAGAAGATCGCCTGGTTGCGACACGTTTACGCTTCTCTAATACTGCTCCTTCGTGGCAAGGAGATGAAAGTAACGATAGTCCCAACTCATATGAACGATTAACGATGCCGAAAGTAACCTGGGGGGACGGGTGCTTGAGCCGGACTTCTGACCCGCTTTTCGTGCGAAATCCGGCGAACCTTTCCACCAGAATCGTTCCCAGCCGCTGTCATTATTATCTTCCAATTCTGCACGGGTTTCACGTTTGTCCGCGCATTGCCTCACGCCGCGGCGGTCATTTACAGTGGTTGCCTCATGTCTGATACGGGAGAGCGTTTCGAGCGAGCGGTCGCGATTATGGAGCGGCTGCGCGCTCCTGGCGGGTGTCCGTGGGACCGCGAGCAGACTTTTGATTCCATCAAGCCCTATACGCTGGAAGAGACTTATGAAGTGCTTGAGGCGATCGACAATCGTGACTGGAAAGAACTCGCGGGCGAGCTTGGGGATCTCCTGCTGCAGGTTCTGTTCTATGCCGAGATGGCGAAGGAGCAGGACTCATTTTCGATTGATGACGTGCTGGACCGGCTGTCGGCGAAGCTGATCAATCGCCATCCGCACGTGTTCGGTGATGTGAAGGCTGATACTTCTGCCGAGGTTAAGCGGAATTGGGAAGCCATCAAGGTCGAAGAGAAAAAGCTGGAGGCGAAGCAGAAGCTAGAAGCTGGCGGCGCGGGCGGCGATGCAGCTGCGGCGGGGAAAGAGCAGAAGCGGTCGATCCTGGCTGGAGTTTCTTCTGCGATGCCTTCGTTGCTGGAGGCTTACAAGCTTAGTTCGCGGGCAGCGCAGGCTGGATTCGATTGGCCGAATGTTGAGGGGCTGTTCGACAAACTGAGTGAAGAGGCTGGCGAGCTGCGCGGAGAACTTGAGGAATTTCCGGCGCCGGGGCCGCGTCCGCAGGGGCGGGGCGTGGCTGGATCGGGGCGGACGGTTGTTCCCGAAGAACTGCAGGCGCGGCTTGAAGGGGAAGTGGGCGACCTGTTTTTTGTGCTGGTCAATTTGGCGCGGTATCTGTCGGTGGATCCCGAATCGGCTCTGCGCAAGACCAACCGAAAGTTCAAGCGACGCTTTCAGTGGATGGAAGAACGGCTGCACGAGGCGGGGCGGTCGGCTGATCAGGCTTCGATGGAGGAACTTGAGTCGCTGTGGCAGCTTGCGAAAGGCGAGGAGCGGCGGGATGCTTAGGGCTCAAACCATGCGTCATGCGGACGGTCTGCGGGAGATCCCTCGCCCCGCTGGTGAAAACGCGGGGCTTCGGGATGACGCCCCCTTGGTGGGGAATCGATGACTAGCGATTCCACCACTGGCGACTCCATTGTGCTGCGGCGTTGTCATGGGATTGAGGAATTCCACGCCTGCGTTGCGTTGCAAAAAGAAGTTTGGAATTTTACCGATGCGGAGCTGGTGCCGCTGCGCATGTTTGTGGTCGCCGACAAGGTTGGGGGTCAGGTGATGGGGGCCTTCGAGAGCAATGTGATGGTCGGGTTTGCGCTTTCGGTGCCGGGCACGCGGACTGGGCACGTCTATTTGCATTCGCATATGCTGGCCGTGCGCAAGGACTATCGCAACGCTGGGTTGGGGCGACGGCTTAAGTTGCTGCAGCGCGAGGACGCGCTGGCGCGCGGGATTGAACTGATCGAGTGGACGTTCGATCCGCTGGAAATTAAGAACGCGTATCTCAATATCGAAAAGTTGGGCGCGATTGCGCGACGCTATAACATTAATCAGTACGGTATTACTTCGTCGCCGCTGCAGGGAGGTTTGCCCAGCGACCGGCTGATCGCCGAGTGGTGGCTCAGGTCGAAGCGGGTGGAAACGCTGTTAGCCACGGGAAAGAATCCTGCGGTGGTGAGTGAGTCGAGCATTGTGGTGCCGGCGCAGATTTACGACTGGAAGGCCGCGGGGGAAACGCGCGGGCTGGCACAGAAAGTGCAGGAGCGCAATCGGGCGCAGTTTCTGATTGCGTTTTCGGAGGGGCTGGCGGTGGTGGGGTATGAGCGCGACGGTGAGGGAAACGGGAAGTTTTTGCTGGGACACTGGGATGAGAAGTGGTCGTACGCGTCGAAAGGGTGAAGAGCAAGATCGATTCACCACAGACTTACAGAGACGCAGAGAGATGTCATAAAGCTAAAGACCAAAAGCGCGGTGACTCTATTTTTCGGCTTGCCATGATTTTGCGGTTTTTGGGGAGTGGTGCAGTTTGGCTTACGCGCTGCGGCGGCTATGCGGGAGATCCCTTCGGCTTCGCTCAGGGCAGGCTCTTCGCTACGCCAGAAAAACGGCTCTGCTCAGGATGACAGTCGTCGTGTAAGAGTCAAACTGAACCACTACAGGTTTTCGCTGTGACTTCGTGGTGAAACTCACACTATGAAAATTGAAGCTATTACGTTGCGCGAGATTCATATGCCGCTCGTGCACTTTTTTGAGACGAGCTTTGGCCGGACTTACAGCCGGCGCATTTTGCTGATCACGGTGCACAGCGAGGGCGTCGATGGATGGGCGGAGAGCGTTGTGGGCGAAGATCCTTTTTACAGCAGCGAATGGATCGAGACGGCGTGGCCGACGCTGATGCAGTACTTGATTCCGGCACTGCTCGGAAAGCGCGTTGAATCGGCCCGCGATTGCGCGGCGCTGTTTGCCAAAGTGCGCGCTCATCGCATGGCCAAGGCCGGGCTGGAAAACGCTCTGTGGGATGCGGAAGCGCGGCAGAAACAGTTGCCTCTTTGGAAGTTGCTGGGGGGCACGCGGCGCGAGATTCTGTGCGGGGTTTCCATCGGCATTCAGGATTCGGTCGAGCAGTTGCTGGACAAGATTCAGATTGAGCTTGCGGCTGGTTACCGGCGGATCAAGATTAAGGTCAAGCCGGGGTGGGATGTGAACGTGCTCGAAAAAATTCGCTCGCGCTGGGCTGACATTACTCTCAGTTGTGATGCGAATTCTGCTTACACGCTCGATCAGGTCGAGCACCTGCGCGAGTTCGACCAGTTCAATTTGCTGATGATTGAGCAGCCGTTGTGGAACGACGACATTTATTATCACGCGCGGCTGCAGAAGGAATTGCGAACTTCGATTTGCCTGGACGAATCGATTGTCAGCGTGCGCAGCGCCGCGTTTGCCGTTGACACGGGCGCTTGCCGCATTATCAACGTTAAGGTGGGGCGCGTTGGCGGATTCTCTGAGGCGTTGAAGATTCACGACCTGTGCCACGCCAACAAGATTCCCGTTTGGTGCGGCGGGATGCTGGAAACCGGCATTGGGCGCGCGCATAACATTGCGCTGTCGACGCTGCAGAATTTCAGTCTACCCGGCGACGTTTCGGCTTCCAAGCGGTATTGGAAAGAGGACATTATCGAGCCGGAAGTGGAAGTGTCGTCGAATGGGATGATCGCGATCAGCGATGAGCCGGGGACCGGGTATCGCGTCAAAGAGGATTTGATTGAAAAGCTGACGGTGAGGAAAGAGACGCTGCGGGCGGGATAGTTGGTCTGGTCCAATTCGCGAATCCTAGGTTCGCATGAGGAGAGGAATTTAATATTCGTGCGACAGCGGCTAAAGCCGGATATTTCTTGACCACGAAATCGGCACGGCTGAAGCCGTGCCCTGATACGAACCCGCTGTCCTGATGTGAATCCGCTGCCCTGATACGAATCCTACTGGGGAGTTTTTTGCGCTTCGGTCGGCGGGTCTGCGTGAGGCTGATCGGCGTGCATGCTGTGCGCGAGCTTTTCTTGCTCGGTCTTCAACATTTCCACGCCCTGGGCGAAGGTGAGATTTTCCGGCATTTTTCGGAAGTCGGTCAACACTTCGTCTGACACCATGTTCAGGCCCTTGAACAGCAGGAGTTTGCCGGTCACGCTTAAATTGATTTCGGTGATGCCCCAGGAGCCGTCGCCCAGACCCAGGTCGGCTTGCTGCACTAGGAAATGTCCGCCCTTGTCGAGGCGGCCGATGATGCCCCATCCGAAAGAGACTTCGCGCATGAGCGTGCCATCGATGCGGGCAAGGCGGCGGGCCTTGGTGTCGATCAGCAGGTAGCCTTGTAAGCCCGCGAGCACCTGCTCCACGCGCGACGGGGGCGAGTACGCTGGATTGGGAGTGAAAGTCAGCTTCACCATCGGCGATCCTTCGTCCGGCGCCGCCTCGCCTTTATCGCTTTTTTCGCTGTTCGCATACTGATAGAGGAAGGCGTTGGGCAAGGCCTTCACGATTTGCAGGGTGCGCTGTTCATCTTCTTTTTCGCGCTTGCGCTTGTTGCGAAGCTGGTCGGGATTCTTCATCAGCCCGGCCAGATGGTTGGTTTCGCCTTGCTGTTGCTCCGGGTTCAGCGGTTGGTCGTTGACGGCGACGAGCATGGCGGCCAGGGCGTCGGTGGTTTCCACATAGAGCCGGGTTTGCGACACTTTTGGAGTTTGTTTGTGCGAGCGGAACATGTGCAGGGCGCCGGGATGAGTCGAGGCTGCGACTTCATTCTCTACCGCAACCCGTACCAGTTCTGCGGGCGGCATTTCTGGGGTCTTCGCGTCTGGAGGCTTGGCGTCCGCCGCTTTCGCGTCTGGCGCCTTGGTGTCCTGAGCGACTAGCGTTGCCACGACCGCTAGAAGGAACGCACTCATGCTGGCTCTCAACAGCCTGCCTGCGAACGATTTTTTCTTTCTCTTTGCGCAATCCATCGTCGTCAGAACTATCGTCGTTAGTTAGTGTATCAATCATCCCTCAAGGTTGCAGTGTACTTCCGAATGCCGGATTGCGACCGTATTTTCTGGGTTCCGCGTGTGGCGCGCTTGCCGCGTGCTCTGGTAGTTGGGTATAGTCGTTGCAAGCGACGCGGCCGTTTCGGTACCTGCCTTCCCAGCTTTCGGTACTGCAGTATTCCGCTTCCTTAAGGAGAACATCCATGAGTGCTCCGTTGTCGGCAGATTTGGCGCAGATTGGCAAGTCAGTGGTGATCAAAGGCGAATTGTCGGGCAGCGAAGACCTCTATGTCGATGGACAGGTGGAGGGCAGCATCGCGCTGAAGAATCACAGTTTAACCGTCGGGCCTAACGGTTCCGTGAAGGCTACGGTGGATGCCAAGGCGATTGTGGTGCAGGGCAAACTCGAGGGCAACGTGCAGGCCAGCGATCGCGTCGAATTGCGTAAGTCGGCGGTGGTGACGGGCGACATTGCCACGCAGCGGATTTCGATTGAGGAAGGCGCTTACCTGAAGGGGAAGGTTGACATTCAGGGCAAGTCGGACAAGGCGGCTGGAAAGTAACTCCCCGCGGCTCGGGGCGTGGGTTAAAGTGTTGCTTTAGAGATGTGGTCAACGTTTTTGCGTTTTAGAGATGGCTTGAGGGAAGGTCGCCTGAGGCAGGGCGGCGCGACGGTCTGATGGCATCAGTCACGCAGAATTTCATGAAGCTTTTTCGCGGCTCATCGGGCGGGACGGAGGCGGCACTTCCGCAGGCCGCCCAAAAACTGACTCGCCGTTCGAGCGGGCTGGGAGAACTCTCGCGTGTGTGGGAGTCGGAGACGCCGCTGTGCGTGCTTGATTTGGGTTCGACTTCTCCGGCGAATATCCGATTCTTTACCGAGGGCAGCCATAAGATTTACAGCGAAGATCTTCTGGTGGCTTCGACTGAGCCGCATCTGGTGACGAAAGACGAGCAGGGGACTGTCGTGCTCGACAGCCGGCGGTTTCTGGCGGACAATCTGGTGTATCCCGCGGCGCATTTTGATGTGGTGCTGTGCTGGAATCTGCCGGACTATTTGGATGAGAGCCTGGTGCGTCCGGTGATGGGACGGCTGTGGTCGGTGCTGAAGCCGGGCGGGATGCTGCTGGCGTTTTTTCATACCAAAGATGCGGGGCCGGATTCGCCTTGCTACCGGTTTCATATCGTGGGAAAAGATGTGCTGGAGATGCAGCGCATCGTGCTGAAGCGGGAAGCACGCCGCGGGCCGACCGGGGCGGTGCATACGGCGATCACGGATGGATTCAGGTTGCAGAGAGTTTTCAATAACCGGCATATTGAAACTTTGTTTCGGGATTTTGCCTCGATTAAATTTTTCCTTGCGCGGGATAATGTTAGGGAAGTGCTGGTGGTGCGGTAGATACCAAAGGTTTGTCTTTGGATAGCCGCCATCGGCTGTCCCGGGTTGAGACCGCCAACGAGCGCCTGGTTTCGCCCATGCCGGCCGGTCACTGAGGAGTGTCGAGAAGTGATTCGCCTGCTACGCAATTCTGCCCTAGTTCTCCTTGGCCTCGTGATCCTCCTGGTCGTCGCGGGCGCAACCTATCAGTTCGTCGAATCGCGCGCCGAAGCTCACCGCTCTCCGGAAGCCGGGCGAGTAGTAGATGTCGGCGGCTACCGACTCAAAATTAACTGTACCGGCCAGGGAAGTCCAACGGTTGTTCTCGAAGCCGGGCTCAGTGACGTGTCGGTCGAGTGGAAACACGTGCAACCGGAGATTGCGCGGTTTTCACGCGTCTGCTCTTATGATCGTGCTGGCTACGGGGGCAGTGACGCCGGCCCAATGCCGCGCACAAGCGCGCAAATTGCTTATGAACTCCACGCCCTCCTGCAACGTGCTGGTGAAGCACCGCCCTATTTGCTCGTGGGCAGTTCTTTTGGCGGTTATTCCGTGCGCGTATTCAATGGGGAATATCCGGATCAGGTCGTGGGAATTGTGCTGGCGGATGCCACTCAGGAAGACCAGTACGAATTGTTGCCTGCAGCTTGGGGACGAATCTACGACTCGATGCTGAATCGGTACAAGACACAGGCGAGGTGGGCTCCCTTTTACATCGACCTCGGCGTCGCCCGCCTAACCTTACGACTGGAGGGGAACGTTAGTGACGAGTCCTACTTGATCCTGCAGTCGAAGTATCTGCGAGCCAGAGCGAGCGAACTGGAGATGATCAAGACCAGCGCAGAACAAGCGCGGGCTGCGGGTTATATCGCAGATAAGCCCTTGATCGTACTAACGGGCGGAGAGAATTCTGATTCAATGGGTCTCAGCAAACAGGACTTCGATGACTTTCGCCGAATTTGGGTAGACGAGTTACAAGCGCGATTGGCTCACCTTTCGACGAAAGGAAAGCAAGTTATTATTCCGGATAGTGGACACGATATTCCCAGTGAACGCCCGGACATGGTTGTGAACGCGGTGAGAGAGATAAGCATGGCCGCAGGTCGCTAAATCGCCATATCGCAAGCAACCGCGCTGGCTTTCCTTTATCCGAGGCTCGCGAAGGTTCGACTCTCCCGCTGTTTCCAGACGACTACTCCCATGCGGAAAAGATAATGGCGTGAAACCTCTAGCTGTGGCGCTGAACCGTTTAGGCTGGCCGACGACAGAATCTCACGCATTTCCCTCGGTACATAGGCTCTCCGCACTGACGCGATTCCATCGAACCGCGACACATAGCTGCGCATCAGGGGGAAGCCGGCGTAGACCAGCGCCACGTGCAGGCGATGGCGGATCAGATCGTTGATCAGGACGGCGTGGCGGGTTACGCGGAGGGCTTCGGCGGCAAAGCGGGCTAGTTCTTCGGGTTCCAGATGATGGGCGAACAGACTGCTGCTGATTAGATCGAAGCTGGAGTCTGGGAAGGGGAGTGCGAGGGCGTCGGCGACCACCGTGCGGTTTCCTGGGAGCAGGTGCGAGGCGGCGCGGTCCAGGTGCGTTACTTCCAGCGTGATTCCTTGGCGGGCTAGTTGCTGGGCTGCGAGTCTGGGGACTTCGCCGAATCCGGCGGCGACTTCTAATAGTTCGAAATGCTTTTTCCCGGTCGCTGCCGCTACGCGTTCGATTAGCTTTCGCGTAGTGGCGACTCCGCCGAACCAGCGGTTGATGCGGGAGAGGTCGCGGAGGGAGGCTTCGATCTCGCGGGGAGGGCAATCTTTCGAGTCGAGGATCTCGGGGGTGTTGACGCGCTGCATGGCGAGTACACCAGTGTAGACGGGCTTGCTCGTCAGGGTTGTCAGGAAAAGCAACGGTGACGAGCTGAAACAAAAGTCCCCACTTCTCGCGCAGAGAACGCGCGAGAAATGGGGCACCCGCGCTGCCGCTGCACGCTTAGACTTCGGCTAGTTCTTCTTCCAGCAGTTGCTTGTTATACAGGTCGCTGTAGTAGCCGTTCAAGGCCAGGAGTTGGTCGTGGGTGCCGAGTTCGACGATGCGTCCGCTGTGCAGGACGGCGATGCGGTCGGCGTTGCGGACGGTGGAGACGCGGTGCGAAATGAAAATCGTGGTGCGGCCGCGCATCACGTCGCGCAGGTGGTTGAGAATTTTGTCTTCGGTGTGGGTGTCGACGCTGGAGAGCGCGTCGTCGAGGATGAGAATTTTGGGGTTGCGAATCAGGGCGCGGGCGATCGCGGTGCGCTGCTTCTGGCCGCCGGAGAGGGTGATGCCGCGTTCGCCGACCATGGTGTCATAGCCTTCGGGGAAGCTCTCGATGTCGGTGGCGATGTTGGCGGCTTCGGCGGCGTGGTGAATCTGCTGGTCGGTGGCAGAATCTACGCCTAGGGCTATGTTTTCGCGGATGCGGTCGCTGAACAGGAATGTTTCCTGGGGGACGAAGCCGATGTTTTTGCGCAAGCTAGCTAGCGTGTATTCGCGGATCGCGCGTTCGTCGATCAGAACTGTGCCTGGGTCGGCGTCGTAGATGCGCGGGATTAGGCTGACCAGCGTGGTCTTGCCTGAACCCGTCGGGCCGACGATGGCCAGGCTGCTGCCGGCGGGGATGCGCAGGTTTACGTCGTGCAGAACTGGTTTGCCTTCGTAGCTGAAGTTGAGATTGCGGAACTCGATTTCGCCGGCGATTTCGTGCTCGTGCTTGCTGCTTTGCGCCGCCGGATCATCTTTGATCTCGGGCTGCTCCTGCATGATTTCGTTGATGCGGATCAGGGACGCGGTGCCGCGCTGGAACAGGTTGATCACGTAGCCGAGCGCGATGATGGGCCAGGTGAGTTGCATCATGTAGGTGCTGAAGGAAACGAATTGGCCGACACGGATGCGGCCGCTGAGGACCTCGCGGCCGCCGAGCCATAGCACCAGGACTACGGCGCATCCCATGATCAATTCCAGGGTCGGCCAGAGCATGCCCATGAGGCGGACTAGTTTCAGGCTGCGGCGGATGTATTCCTGATTTTCCGCTTCGAACATGCGAATCTCGGCTTCTTCCTGGACGTAGGCGCGGATTAAGCGGGCTCCGGAAAAGTTTTCCTGGGCGCGCGCGGAAATGTCGGAGAACATGGCCTGAATTCGTTCGAAGCGCTCGTGAATGCGGCGGCCGAAGTACTGAATCAGAATGCTGGCCGCGGGCAACGGGAGGAATGTGTAGAGCGTCAGGCGGGGGCTGATGGAGATCATGAACGCCAGCGCGCCTGCCATCAGGACGACCGTGTTGGCGGTGTACATGATGGCCGGGCCTAGCAGATTGCGGACCGCGTTGAGGTCGTTGGTGGCGCGGGCCATGATGTCGCCGGTGCGATGGCGCTGGTAGTAGGAGTAACTCAGGGTTTCGAGTCTTTGAAAAAGATCGTTGCGCAGGTCGAACTCGATGTCGCGGGAAACGCCGATTACGATCCAACGGGTGAGGAACTGGAAGATTCCTTTGGTGAGGGCGATGGCGATCAGGAGTCCGGCGTAGATGAGGAGTTTGTGGCGGGTGACGCCTTGGTGGAGATCGTCGGCGGCTTTGCCGAGGACGAGGGGGAAGAGAATCCAGATGCCGTTGGTGAGGAGGACGCAGGCCGTGCCCGCGATGTAGCCCCAGCGGTAGCGTTTCAGGTAGGGCAGTAGCGGGCGCAGGATCTTCGGCATCATGCAGGTTGGTAGATGAAATTTTAGCAGGCGGGGTGCAGAGTTTCAGCGTGGGGCGTTATGAGAGGACGTACGGAGCAAGAATCTTGAGGACGCCAAATCAAAAACCCCGCCCTGTCGCATAAAACGCGACAAGGACGGGGCACCCAGTGAATCGAAACTATTCTTCTGTTGGCGGAGCGGTTGGGCCGTCCTGCATGTGTTGCTGCATGCGGGCTTCGTGCTTGGCCTCGAGTTCCTTTACTTGTGATTGCTGGTCTGTAGTGAGCAACTGGTACATCTGGTTGTGCAGCTTGGTCTGCGCTACGGTCAGCTCGACTTCGATCTGCGCTTTCTGCGCGGCTAGGGCGCGAACCTTGGCGTCGTTGTAGTTGCCCTCGACGTACTGACGCAGCTGCACTTCGATCTGGTGTTGCTGCTCGTAGAGCGCTTTCATCGCCGGATGAGCTGTGTGCATGACGGTTTTCATCTGCGATTTCTGGTCATCGGTCAGGTTCAGCTGGCGAGCGAAGAATCCCATGCGTTCGCCGCCCATGCCGAATTCATGGCCGTGCATGGGAGGTGGCGTGGTGGCGTCCGTGGTCTGGGCGTTGGCTATGTAGCTGCCTAGAAGAACCGCGAGGGCTGCGATCATGAAGCGGAAACTGAACGATTTCATGTGTCACTCCTAGATGTTGCTTCCGGGGATTGCCCCGGGATTTGCCTACATTTATGGGAACACGGTTGGGAGAGAAAAGGCAGTAAAAAGATGGTCAACGGGAGTAAAGTTTTGTAAAAGGGGAGGGTGCCGGACAAGCAGGTTCCTCACCGCTGCTTTGCGACGGTTCGGAATGACACGCACAGGTGAGAGCACGTTTGACAATTCTTTACTACTTGGGCCGGCGAACGGGTGCACAATGAAGGTGTCATGGAACGAATTCTGGTTATTGATGATGATGTGGAACTCTGCCATTTGGTGGGGGAATATTTGCGCGCCGAAGGGTTTGCGATTGAGTGCGTGCACGACGGCGAAAGTGGGCTGAAGAAGGCGACGGCGGGGGAGTATCTGCTGGCGGTGCTGGATGTGATGCTGCCGGGGATTAACGGATTTGAAGTGCTGCGGCGGATTCGCGCGACTTCGCGGTTGCCGGTGCTGTTGCTCACGGCGCGCGGTGAAGATGTGGACCGGATCGTGGGACTCGAGATTGGGGCTGACGATTATTTGCCGAAGCCGTTTAATCCGCGGGAGCTGGTGGCGCGGATTCGGGCGGTGCTGCGGCGGACGCGGGCAGATGGGAGTGGGTCGGCCTCGGCGCCGGATATGGTGAGTGTGGGTGATGTGGAGTTGGATCCGGCTACGCGGACGGTGCGGCTGGAGGGTAAGCCGGTGGAGCTGACGTCGGTGGAGTTTAATTTGCTCGAAGTGCTCTTGCGCGAAGCCGGGCGCGTGGTGCCGCGGGAGCGGCTGGTGAATGCGGTGTTGAGCCGGAAGTTCTCGCCGTTTGACCGGAGCATTGATATGCACGTCAGCAAGGTGCGGAAGAAGTTGGGCGACACGGATAATGATGAGCATATTAAGACGGTGCGGGGGGTGGGGTATATTTTTGCGCGTCCGCGGGAGAAGGTGAAGGCTTAGTGGGCCTCAGGGGCTAAAGCCCCCTTCGTTCTGGATGCTTTACGCGGCCCTCAAGGGCCGCTCCTCCACGGGACGGCGGCGCACGTGGCCGCGACGTGGTCCGTCGGCGCGCACAAGAACTGTCGGCGCCGTGGGTCAGCTGACCATAGGTTAGCCGCGCACGGATTTGCGGCGCGGGGCTCGAACGCGGGACAAATTCGGTTGCGGGATATTGTTGTGGGCCATGAATTGTGGGGGCGTGAAGAGTCCACTATGAAAAGTCTTTTTCTGCGAATCTTTTTGTCGTTCTGGATGGCGCAGGCGCTGTTTGTGGTGCTGGCCATTGTGGTGACGCTGGCGTTCCAGCCGCGCAGTTCGTCGTGGGAAGCGTTGCGTACGACCGCGCTCAACGAGTCGGTTAGTGCTTATGAAGAGGGCGGGGCGCGGGAAGCGGCGGATTACCTGAACGGGTTGCTGGCCACGCAGCATGTGCGCGCATTTCTTTTTAATGAGCGTGGCGAGGAAGTTTCCCTGCGCGGCGCGCCGGACTGGGCGGTGCGGACGCTGAACGGCGGTTCGCCGTCTCCGCGCGATGGAATCATCATTCCGACCCCGAGGGTGTACAAGGAATCGCGCGCGTCGTCGGATGGGCAACACACCTTCACGCTGGTGATGGGACTGCCTCCGGGGCCGCGGTTTTTCCTGGGCGGGCCGAGAGGCATGCCGTTTCCGGCTCTGCTCATTGGAGTGATTACGTCAGGATTGGTGTGTTATTTCCTGGCGTGGTATTTAACCAAGCCCATTGTGCGGCTGCGGGCGGCAACGCGGCAGCTGGCGGCGGGCGATTTGACAGCACGGAGCGGCTCTCCGGTGAGCACGAGACGGGACGAAGTCGCGGGCCTGGTGCGCGACTTTGACGCCATGGCGGAAAGGCTCGAGATGCTGGTAAATGCACAATCCCGTTTGCTGAACGATATTTCGCATGAGCTGCGCTCGCCGCTGGCGCGGTTGAACGTGGCGCTCGGGCTGGCGCGACAGAGAGCCGGAGTCGAGAGCACCGACATGCTCGACCGGATTGAACTCGAAGCCAGCCGGTTGAATGAATTGATCGGCAGGATCCTGACGCTGGCCCGCCTGGAAGACGGAGAGCAGACGGTACCGCAGACTCCGGTGCCGCTGGGCGAGGTGGTGGCGAGCGTGGCCGAAGACGCGGAGTTTGAGGCGCAGGAGCGGAACTGCCACGTGCACACGGTGATTCCGGAGGGGGACTGGGGAGTGCGGGGCAACGATTCGCTGCTGCACAGCGCGGTGGAGAACGTAGTGCGCAACGCGATTCGCTACACGACGGAAGGTAGTTCGGTGGAGATTGAACTGGCCAGCGAGCAACGGGCTGGCGGGGCTGACGCCGTACTGCGGGTGAGTGACTCCGGGCCGGGCGTTCCTGTGGATGCGCTGGAGAAATTGTTTGAGCCGTTCTATCGGCTGGATGATGCGCGAGGACGACTGACCGGAGGCGTCGGGCTGGGATTGGCGATTACGGAGCGAGCGGTGCGCTTCCACGGCGGGAAGGTTCGGGCGCTCAATCGAGCGCAGGGCGGGTTGACGGTCGAGATTCGGCTGCCGCTGATCGGGCGAGGGCAGAAGAGTCAGGCACCGGCTGAGGCGGTTCCGCTGGCGCGGCAAGCGTAGAGAAGCGAGCGAGCTCAGCGGCTAAAGCCGTTCATTCTCATGCGCTTTGACGGCAGCGCTTTGACGGCATCGCTAAAGGGATGCCCTGATACGAATCGCCGACCGGTAAGGATCGTCCTCAGATGCGAATCTTTGTCTGACGCGGATCGTTCCCCTCAAAAGTGCAACATCGCTCTGATCTCGGATACGCCTGAGGATCGGATCGCGGGCATCTTCGGCGATCCTCTCGTATACTGGGGACTGGTGGGAAAGCGGGCAACTCCGCGGCGTTCCCAAGGTTCCAATAGCGGTTGTGGGGGTTTGCTCTTCCCGCGCATTCCTGATACACAAATGGGTTGAGATTTTCCCGCTTTTGTTGAGAGTGTGCAGGGCCGGCGGGCCGGGCGGTTGTGCGCACCCATAAACCTCAGATAAAACTGGAGATCAAGCAGAGAATGGCGAAACGATTTGGGTGGCTGCTGGGGGCGGTGGCACTGGTTTTGATCGGATTGCTGGTGGCTTGCGGGAGCTACTACAACGCTTCGTCCGATGGGTTGCTGATCGTGGGTAGTCAGGGTTCGGGGTTGCTTGAGACCTTCGCCTTCACCCTGAACAGCGGGTCGATCTACGCGGTCAGCAACAATCCGAACGACACTTCGAACGACGTTTGCGTTCTGAACGGGGTGCCGTCGTCGATTGTGGTGGACCCGGCTGGGGCGTATGCGTACACGATTATTAATGCCAATTCGTTGTGTGATACCGACCCGACGAAGCCGAGCACGACCGGTATTTTGGCGTTCAAGATAAATTCTGATGGGACGACGACGCAGGTCGGAAGTCAGGTGCCGTTTTTGCCCAGCGCAGGAATGGCGGTTTTTCCCGGCACGATGGTGATGGACCCATCCGGGAAGTTTCTATTTGTGGCGGACCGGGCTACGAATCCGTATGGCGGCGGCCCTCAGGTGTCGGGTGCTATTTCAGTTTTTCTGATCGGAAGTGGAGGGAGCATCACCGAAGTCTCGGGCTCGCCTTACGTCCCAACTGTTCAGAGCACGATCCCGCAGGCGATTATTGACATCGTCGGCGTGGCGCCGACGCCGACGGTGTTCCCGGCTATCGGCCTCAACGGAGTACAGCAGGCGGTGTGCTCGGATGTGGGGAACAATCCGCCCACCTTGGAATACCTCTATGCAGTCGACGGGCTGGGGAACCAGGTGTTTGAGTTCGCGGTGAATACGACGACCGGTGTTTTGACGAATCCTTCAACGGCGAGCTACGAACCAGCTTTTCCAACTGATCCAACGCCCGCTGGTGTGGCGGTCGATCCGTGCAACCGGTTCGTTTATGTGAGCGACAGCATAACGAATAAAGTCAGTGCCTATGCGATGTGCAACGGCACGGTGACCAGCCCTCCACAGCCATGCATGAATGCCGCCACCCCGGGAGCCCTGATTCCGGTGCCCCTATCGCCGTTCAGCTTGCCGGGGAGCACCAACGGAGCCGGGCCGCTGGTGGTGGATCCGTACGGGAATTACGTTTATGTGTTGGGTACGCTTTCGAGTACGATCAATCCGCTGAAAATCGCGCCTATTTCGGGGGCGCTGGCTCCCGTGAATCCAGCTACGGTGGCTACGGGCTTTGGACCTGTTTCCATCGTGATCCGATCGGATGACAGCTGGCTGTTCGTCGCGAACCATGGCACGCCAGGGGTGGGGGGCAATACGGTGTCGCAGTATGCGGTCACGCCCGAAAGCGGAGCGCTGTCGTCGCAGCCGCCGATCCAGACGGATAACTATCCGTGGGGTGTGGCAGTGAAGTAGGGAGCTGCCAGAGGGGCTAAAGCCCTGTTATTTTTTTTTGACGCTTTACGCGGCCCTGAAGGGCCGCTCTTCCACGGTTGTGCGGGCGTCCCTCGATCCCTTTCTTCTACGTAGGAACCTTCAAAATCAGGTAGCCGCCGACCAATACGAAGATCAGGTCGGGGGACCATGCGGCCAGCGCCGGAGGGAGTTGGCTGAGGTCGCCCATGGCTTCGAACAGGCGCGACACGACCGTGTAGAAGACGGCAATTCCTACCGCTACGGCGACTCCGGTGATGGCTCCTTTTTTTCCTGTGGACAGCGAGAAGGGGATGGCCAGGATCGCCATGATCAATGTGATCAGGGGATAGGACAGCTTTTTGTTGAGCTGCACGCGCAGGCGAACTACGTCGAATCCGCTTTGCTGCAGGTCGCGGATGTAGCGGCTCAGCTCTTCGTAGTTCATCTCGGTGTATTGCTTCACTTCCTTCTTGAAGTATGACGGCGTCTCCGAG
>Ga0210383_10000418_pt1 | contig 39414 bp, 35 predicted proteins | sample IncBWC14OmetaG_FD_160072 | JGI IMG/M metagenome (GOLD analysis project Ga0210383, IMG submission 160072) | Forest soil microbial communities from Barre Woods Harvard Forest LTER site, Petersham, Massachusetts, United States - Inc-BW-C-14-O ...
TTCATAGCCAGATGGGATCCCGAACTTTGTAAACGAGCTGCCGGTGAACGTCACCTGGAAGATGTCGCGCCCGGCTGGGAGTTCGGGGCGGCAGTTGGGGTCGCCGGGGAGATTGGCGTCGGCTCCGCCGCCGGGCGCCACGAGCGTGAGCTCGGGGCCGTAGTTGGAGTAATCGGCCAGGCAGCCGTGTTCGGTGGTGGCGCCGACGGCGACCACGTTGGGCGCGCGCGCTGGATAGTCGACCGAACGAGCGCCCTCGTTGCCGGCGGCGGCCACGACGAGCACGTTGTGACGATGGGCGTAGCGGAGTGCTTTCATCAGCTCGGGGATGTCTGCCGCAGTAACCCCGGGGGAGAACTCGAGGCTGAGGTTGATGATCTGGGCGTGGTGCTTGACGGCAAACATCACGCCTTCGGCGATCGTGGACGCTTCGCCTTCGCCCGCGCCGTCGAGTACACGCACGGGCATGATGTGGGCGGCGAACGCGAGACCGGTGAGACCGTAGTGGTTATCCGTGTCCTCGGCGATCGTGGAGGCGACGAACGTGCCGTGGCCGTTGCGGTCGTTGGCAAAGGGGTCTTTGGCGACGAAGTCATAGCCTTTGACGAACGTGTAGCGGCTGAGGTCGGGTGAGCGACGGAAGGGACCGCGATTGGCGTAGGCGACGCCCGTGTCGAGCACCGCGACGGTCACGTCGCTGCCTCCGGGCCTACCGTCGGCGGCCACGTTGGCCCACGCTTCGGGTGCGTTCACGCCGAACTGGCCGATGAAGTTCCACTGCAGTTCCTGCCAGCCACCGGGCGTGTGGTTGGTGCCTTCGTCGTCCGGGATGATGCCGCCGGCCGCATGCGCGGTGTAGTTGGGTACAGCCCACTGCACGCCGCGCCGCGCGCGGATTTGGCGTAGCGCGGTAGCAACGCTCTCGCCGTCAGGCAGGCGCAGTACGCGCGTCTGGGTGCCTTCCGCCGCCTGTGCGCTGCCGGCATCTGTGCTGCTCGCGACGGCCGTGGCGCCGTTGGCGGAGTCGGTGCTCGAGCGTGCTCGCACGGGGGTGTACCCAACGACGATCTCGTTTGGCACATAGTCGGCTGGAACCGCAGCCGCGGCTTGCGCCGCGGGTGCGACGAGGACCGTCGGGGCGATGCCGAGCGCCAAGAGGATCACGGCCCGGCGCGCGGAGTGGGGAAGGGGTGGGCGGCCGGTGCGGGAGAGCATGGAGGTTTGGGTAATGATGATGTGCCCGAGATGAGCGCGGCGCGGAGGCACTGTCGCAGACTCCGCGGGCGATAACGATGAGTGAGCGCTTCTTCCCACGCGACGACTACTTCATGCGTCTGGCCCTGCGCGAGGCCGATCGTGCGTTAGAACACGAGGACGTACCGATTGGCGCGGTGCTCGTGCGTGACAGCGAGGTGGTTGCGGCGGCGCACAACGAGCGCGAGCTGCGCCAGGACCCCACGGCGCACGCGGAGATCATCGCTCTGCGCGAGGCGGCCGAGGTGATGGGAACGTGGCGACTGCTCGACACGGCGCTGTACGTAACGCTCGAGCCATGTGCGATGTGCGCGGGGGCGATCGTGCTCGCGCGGGTGCCGCGCGTGGTGTTCGGCGCCAGCGATCCCAAGGCCGGCGCGTGCGGGAGCGTGCTCGATGTCCTCGGGGAGGTGCGGCTGAACCATCACCCCGATGTTGCCGGGGGGCTGCTCGCGGGGGAGTGCGGGAGGCTGCTCAGCGCGTTCTTTGCTTCGCGGCGGTGAGGCTTGGTGCCTCAGTCCGCCGGGCTCGGGGTGTAACAATTCGACACCGGACGTGCTCTCTACAGCCAGCGGAAAACGCACGATCGAGCCGCCTGCTGGAGGACTACCCCGAGAAGCGGCGCAACCTGCGAGTCATCGGCCTGCTCGGCCAGGAGCAAGAAGCACGTGGTCGCAGCGCTCCAGAGCCGCCCGACGAGCTCAGCACGGCAGCGCAGGCGCTCGTGCGCCTCGCCACCGATATCGCCTACCTCAAGGTCGCCTAGCCACAAGCCCTACAGCCGGATCTCGATCCCCGAGGCAACAATCGCGGCTCATCGATGCTCGCCTCGGTGATGTGGGACGCGCCAGGATTGATCGCTGCGTCAGCACCGAGTTGCTCGGCAATCTCTCGATCTATGCAGGTGCGGTGTGGTCCTCGATGAGTCGTTCGACATAGGGCCCGAGCAGCGCTGCGACCGGCGCGTGTCCCACGCTGAAGCCACCGCTAGGCAACACGGTGTAACCGACCGCGAGGCGCACCAGACACTCACTCAGAGCCTTTGCGACCCTCGGGTCGAGACCTGACCAACCGCCCAGCACCAGTTTGGTGAGATGCTCGGTGATGAGATCAACGAGCGACCTGTCCCTTCCGGCCGTGAGCAGCGCGAGCAACTCTTCTGCCCCTTGTCCATGGACGACAGCGCGAACCAGTGCGTTGTCAGCCGGCGCTTGCACGAGTACCTCGAAGGCACCAACAAGAGCACAGGCGAGGTCCTCACGATGGGCGTTGACTGCGCGCTCGACAGCCGATAGGAGAAAATCAGTCTCCCGAATCACCAGGACCCGGGCAAACTCGTCGCGCGAGCCGAACTGCTTGTAGAGGGTCTGACGACTAACTCCGGCGGCAAGTGCGACGTCGGCCATCGTGACGTTTGCCCACACGCGACTATTAAGCTGATCACACGCTGCATCGAGCAGGCTAGTGCGCAGTAGTTCCCGTGCTGCCACGGGATAGGGAACGCCATTCTGCATAGTGGACTCAACCTCCACGCTGGCCATCGTTGAGCCGACCTTCTCGCTATTCGACCGTATCGGACACACCGCATGAGCGCAAATACACTTGTACGCTAAATCGCGAGTTCTGGGGAGGGGATGGCGCTGTGCGACAAGACGTCCCAGCACGCGGGTGTCCTCGTCGAGTCGCCAGTTGCACTCGACGAGTTGCGGGACTGGTGTCGCTTGTCTCGCTAGGAGCGCTTACGTCGACCCGGGCTCGCCTTCGCAGACCGCCTACGGCGAGTACTTCGAGCCACAGTTCCGTGACGAGCGGCTCGCCGTCGAGCTGCTCTCTTGCCTGGCCGAGGCCATTGTTCGCGCTGGTGGTGCCATCCACGTTCGATGTCGAGCGCTTTGGGGGAAGTCTTCGAGGAGCTGGTTGCGTCCGAGAGCACGATTAGCCCCAGACTGGCGCGGGCCAGCCTAGCAATACCCCAAGACGCTCATTGTGCTCAAGGAAGTAGCCGCGCAAGTGCTCGTGCGCCTCTTCAGACATCGGGTGCCCGTAGGTGCCTCTGTTGTATGTTGGAAGGCCCTCTGGGCGCCACGCTGGCAACTTCAGAAACGCGAACACGTCGGCAAGCACCTCGCGTGGGCGGGCAAAAAGATCCTCGCTCTTCACCACAAGCATTCGGTCGCGCCCGAAATATGTAAACCATCGTTCTAGCTGCTCCGCGTACCTCCCCCGCTCCTTGTAGCTGTAGAACAGATGTGAATAGCTGCGGTACGACGGGTCGCTCGCAAGCCGCTCACACTCTCCCGCTAGGCGCTGCTCCTCCGTCCGGAGGGCCTCCTCAAACGTGAGACACTCGCAGCGGTATTCGTCGCGCACCATATGGTACTGGGAGTACGCGCGCTCGACTGGATCCCGCAGTAGCACGATGATCTTTGCGTCGGGAACTGCCTGGGCCACACGGTTCGGGACGCCGGGGTGGCAGAGATAGTACGGGGTCGCCTCACCCGTCAGCCACGGCCGCCGACGCCGCGCGAGCGGAAAGTGCGCTTGATACCAGCGCTCTCCTTGGTCGTAGTTATGATCGAAATAGTGCACCTCCTTCCCCAGTGGCGCTCGCACAAGTGGATGCGCGGCGAGGTAAGCCTGCATGCTGGTGGTGCCGCACTTTCCGGCCCCAGCGATGATATAATCCGGGTTGGCACGCACCGTCGCGGTGAGGCGGCGAATGTCAAAGCGATAGCCTCGCGAGATCTCGTTTGACCATCCGTAGACGTCGCGCCGCGGTGCCCGTGGTCTGTCACTCTTAAGAGACCCAGCGTGGGACGATGATTTGCCCATTCAAAAGCCACCTTTGGCTTGTGAATCCGTTACGACCGTGAAGAGTCGTGTAGTTGTTGATCAATAGCAGGTCGCCGGTCTCCCATGGGTGTTGACACAGCACGTCACCCCTCGTCAGCGCCAGCTCTAGATGATTGAGTATCGCAGTAGACTCTGACTCCGAAACATCCGGCACGCGAACCTCCCAGGCAGCATCTGCGCCCGGACGGTAGCGAAGCCCGAGACGTAGGCACTTCCGCCCCCATTGCTCGACGACGGCCGGGAGGCAATACCACTCATCCGGAAGCGTGGTGAAGTAGTCTCGCTCTCCGATCCGGTACTCAAGACCAGTGGTTGAAAGCCTGGCGACGATTTCACTATCTACAAAGTCCAGTCCCCGCGCCTGGTCAGAGATGATTGTGGCCCCATCGAAACCCTGCGCATCGCGACAGTCTGCGCAATACAGGAGGACGATGTCTACTCTACGACCCGCAAGTAGGCCATCGCTATGCAGAGGCATGGAACCACGGCCCTGGATTGTTCGACCTTCGTCCCCGTCTCGACCAAGATGTACCAGAACCTTATATCCATAACCGAAATCATCGTCCGTATATGTCACAGGCTCGCCCAGCCCAAAGCAGATTGCTTCACACGCACTTTCGTCGAGATCGACATTCTTTACGAGAACGAAGCCGAAGTCGCGCACGAAGCCTTGTAGCGCAGTCCAGTCTCGGGACTGCCACGCGGGGTGATCGCTAGTTATTAATCGCCCGAATCCGGCCTGCGCGACTTGCTGTGCCTCGCGCATAATACCTCACCTCCTATGTTGTATAAACTGAATTGAAGCGCACGTACTCCTCCGAGAGATCACAGCCCCAAATCTTCGCCCGGTGCGACGTGACTCCCAAGTCCACGTCAATCGTCACAGTGGGTGAGTCACGCATGCGTATCGCTACTGCGCCGCGCTCATACTCGACTTGTCGGCCGCAATCATAGGTTGTGACGCCCATCAAGGCGATGCGCAGCGCCGACATGTCAACCACGTGATCGTGTCCGAACGCCCCCGGCTTGCCGAGAGCCATAACGATCCGGCCCCAATTCGGGTCGTTGCCGTTTGCAGCGGCCTTTACTAGCGGCGAGTTCGCGATCTGGCGTGCCACGGCCTCGCATGCGCGCGTCGTAGGCCCACCGGTGACGTTCACCTCAAGAGTCTTCGTCGCGCCCTCGGCATCCGACACAACCGCACGCGCCAGAGCAGCGCAAACCCCGAGGACCGCATGCCGAAACAACGTCACGTCGCTTTCTGGCAACTCTCGTGCGCCCGTCGCCACCATCACTGCGGTGTCGCTGGTGCTCGTGTCACTGTCAATCGTGAGTGCATTGAGCGTCTTGCCTACCGCGTCATGAAAACAGCTTCGGAGCAGGTCCGGCTCGATCGCAGCGTCTGTAAATATATACGCGAGCATGGTAGCCATTCGCGGCTCGATCATGCCCGCCCCCTTTACAATGCCCGCTATGGTGACGCCACCGACCTTCGCGGCCACCATCTTCGGCCTCCGGTCCGTGGTCAATATGCCGTGACTAACGGCCGCCAAGCCCCGCGGCGCGAGTGCGCGCCGTGCTGCCGGGACGGCCGCAACGACGTCCTCGATTGGCAGACGCTGTCCAATAACTCCGGTGCACGAGAGAAGGACGTTTCCTGGTGCGACCGCGAATTCGTCTGCGATCGCCCCGACCAGCGCGTCCGTGTCGGCCTCGGCAGTGGGCGTCGCTACATTGGCATTTTTACTGACGATCGCCAACACGTCCACACGCCCATCCACGATCGCTTCGCGTCCACGCACCGCGGATGGGCTAGCACACGCATTCGTCGTAAACAGGCCGGCTGCCGTCGCGCCGCGGGCCAACACCAGTGACAGGTCGACACCTCCCATTGACGTGTCGATCGAGCACGACGCTGCCGTAATACCATCGACAACTATCTCACTCACCGGCCTGATGTCGACCCTTCTCCCGTCAACGTCCACCCACATCTCGTGCTGCTCCCAGTCTGTGGTCATGCCCTCGATGAGCCATAGTGGCTGGTCGGGCCATATCTGTCGCGCGTCAACGGTCATGGCGTCAGTATGCCTCGGCGAAGTAGTCGCCATCGTCGTAGCAGCAGTCAGCTTCCACCAAGAATGGCCGCGAACGGTCGCGCATGTCAAGCGCTTCCGCCATCTCCTCGGGGTCGTTGACCCTGACGCCGGCCCATCCGTTAGCTTGGGCGAGCCGGACGAAGTCCACCGACGCAAGTGTTACTACGTCGCGATTGATACCCTTACCGCCCCGTTCTTGGTACCGCCCTATTAGCTCGTACGAGCAACTATTGAGCACGATGACAACCACCGAGAGGCCGTAGCGCACAGCGGTACTGAGATCGGCGCTAGTGGAGTGGAATCCGCCGTCGCCCGCGAGCAAGAAGACATCGGACTCCGGCTCCTCCAGCTTCGTCGCAAGCGCCGCACCTAGTCCCGAGCCGAAGCTTGAAAGCGCAGTCTCGGTAAATAGACGCCCCGCGCGCGCCGGCTTCGCGAACAGGATCGCATGGTGGCGAAAAAAGCCAATATCGACGACCAGGGCGGCTCCGCACGCAATGTGTCGATTGAGCACGCCCACGGCCGCCACTGGGTCGAGACCCTTTTGGGCGCTATGGCGCGCTTCCCGTCGCCGGTACACATCTCGGAGCCACTGGTAGTTGCGTCCGCGTAAAGCGGACGCTCTCTGAGTGGCGTCCGAGAGAATCATAAGCTGTTGGTCGAGTGGCCCCACCGACTCGACGGTCGCGTCGAACCTGTCTCGCTCGTCCGATAGCGGCGTACCGGACAGGACGACCACCTCCTTGTCCTGGCCTCGAGTCCACATCCGGGGCAAGATATCGTCGACGTATTGCACACCGACGCATACGACGACATCAGCCGGCCCGAAGATGCGGTCTAGCACCGGCTCGCCGAGAATCCCCTCCATATATGGGCTCACGGAGCCTAGTGCAAGCGGGTGGTCGTCTGGCAGCAAACCCTTGATGCTAGCTGCAGTCAGTGTGGGTAGGGCCCAGGCTTCCACAAAGCCTCGGGCGGTGGCATTACACCCGGCTCGTGTGATCTCGTCCCCGAATATGCATATGGGGCGCTCGGCTACCTCCAGAACCGACCGCACCAACCTAAGGGCATGCGCGTCGACAGTGGTAGGTGCGCTGGCCGCGGCGGGTATCGTCGAGTCTATGTCGTAATCGCCGGACACCTGCGCCTTGAGAAAGTCAACGGGAATCGACAAGTGAACGGGACCCGGCGGCTCCGCCTGCGCGACCGCAAACGCGCGCGCAAGGTCCCAGCGCAGGGATTCTGGGTGCGACAACTCGTGGGACCACTTCGTCACTGACTCGAACAGTGTGCGTTGGTCTACGCATTGATGAGTAATATTATATAGACGATCGTCAGACTCGAGCTGTGCTGAGATAAGGATCATTGGCGATCGATTGAGCATTGCGGTCGCGACGGGGGTGACCATGTTTGTAGCGCCAGGCCCCATCGTGCAAAACGCCACCTGCGGCACTCTCGTCAGCCGGCCCAGGTGGCAAGCCATCATGCCCGCCGTGAACTCCGTGCGGGCGGTGATGTGCCTCAGTCCTGGAACCTCGTTGAACAGTAGAAAGGCCGACTCGCGACCAGGCACTCCGAAAATCGTTGTCACACCACGGCGCCTCAGCTCACTCAGCAATTGCTGTGCTAGATCCATCGTCGCCACTGGACTTGTTATCGGCACGCCGTAATCACCTCATCCATGAGGATCTCATCAGACCGCAGCCCTTCCTCAAAGCCGGCTCGTAGGATCTCATACGACACTTTGTCCTTAAATTCCCTCGCGGCAGACGCGGATGTACCGGATACACACGCGCGGCCAGTCAGCCAGCCCTCCGAGCCTGTGGATGTGTGAACACCCAGCTTTGGCCGCCATGCAAGCTCGCCTCCTAGGTCCGTCTCGAACGCTCGTCGCAGGATAGCCTTCTCGACCGACCCGTCGTGCTTGAGGGCTGGGTCTATCGATAGAGCCAGCTTCACTACTCCACTGTCGAAAAACGGCGACATCACACGTGTGTCTGGCGTCGGTGACAGTGCTTGGGAAAACTCGTTCGAGTAAAGTGTCGACTGATACTCTGAGCGCACGAGCTGCGAGATTTCCCGCACGCCACTATTTGCGCGAGCAAAACCGCCAAATAGCACGTCGGCCCCGTAGCCGGTGAGGATGTCGGCCCCAGACTCAAACTGACCTTCCCGCAAAGCGATCCACAGCGGCAAAAGATACTCTGCGTAGGTGCTAAAGGGGTGTTCCAGCGCGAGAACGAGGGCCGGATAATGTTGCTCGTAGGCTTCCCCGGGTAGTGTAATCTCCCGGACCGTCTTCCCTAGCAGCTCGCCCACCCTCCGGGCGGCCTCAAACTCATTTGCCTGCTCTGTGCCGACGCTGACCAGGTCGATGTGCTCTCGCTTGCCAGCTGCGAGGGTCGCGATTATGCTTGAATCCACGCCGCCGGACACGAGACAGTACGCCGGGCGCTCGCGTGGCCCAGCGATTGCAGCTGTAATCCAGCACCTAAGTTCATCCCTCACGACCTGTTCGGCACGCGCGTGACGCTGCGCCGCGCCTCTTGTCCAGTTGAAGTAATTGCGCCGACGCACCTCGCCGTTTCGCGCATCACACTCGACTAGCGTCCCGGCAACTACTCGACTGATATAGCCGAACGGCGTCGCCGCAGGATACTTTCGCATATACACCTCGCTTACTTCACTCGGATGTCGCAGACTGCGCAGGTCCGACGGGAAGTCAGCGCACTCGGTCGCGAACCAGAGGGCTTGCTTGTCTGCGCTCCAAGCCCAGTACAGCGGCGGCCCGGGTGCCGAGCTCGCCAGGAGTATCACCTTGCTGTCATGGATCACGATCGCGACATATGAGCCATGACAAATCGTGAGGGCGCTGTTGCCAAGCTCTTGGTACGCCCCATGCAGCACGGTGTCGTCGCTCGCCAAGGAGTCCACTCCCACGTAGTTAGCAACGTCGAGCGCATTACTGAGCCAGCCGACCATAATCAGGTCCGGAGTCTCTCCCTGCCCGCCCGACTTGCTCCGAGCGATGCTTATCTCCAAAATCAGAGCGTCGTGGGCAATCAGTAGAGTCTCGCTGCATGTCGCGGTCCTGAACGGGTCGCGATCATGGTGCGGCACACATCGCGTTGATGCGTATCCTATTAGGGCGCTAGCAATCATGTGAGCTGAGCATCTTCTGCTGTCACAAACGGACTGGCGATTAGGATCTCCATGATGACGTGTGCTGCGAGCAGCACGGTGATGCCCGCTGGATCATAAATCGGTGCGACCTCCACAAGGTCGAGTCCCACCAGCGGGAGGCACGTTATTTGCTGAATCAGGTCCAACAACTCCGCGCTCGTTAGGCCACCTGGCACCGGCGTACCGGTGCCAGGGGCAAACGCCGGGTCTACGGCGTCGATGTCGATCGACACGTAGTATGGCTTCCCGGAGTCGATCTCAAGAGCATCTAGTCGGCAACCGGTCGCCCGTACATCACCCGCGGACACAAGATGGTAACCATGCGTCGACGCAAAGTCCATGCCACCGGAAGGCACGAGGCCACGAAGGCCGAGTTGATGCATGTCTTCAGGAGCTACAAGTCCGTCCTCGACGATCTTACGAAAAACCGCTCCGTGATGATAGTCGTAGCCGCCCGTGGCTGGAAACGTGTCAGAATGCGCGTCGAGGTGTAGAATTGCGAAGGTCCTTGGGCCGTGATACGCCGCGAGTGACCGCACGACGGGATAGGTCAGTGAATGATCGCCACCGAGCGTGACTGGGACACAGTGCCGGGCGAGTATGCCTGATATACCGGCCTCGATTTTTTGAAACGCGACTGACCGGTCGTACGGATCTATATCCAGCATCGGCGCTAGGTAGCATTGAACCGGCAGGGGAAGAGCACGATTCCTACGCAGTGAAAAAGGCCGCAGACGCTTAAGCGCGTTTACGATAGCGTCCGGCCCTTCTCTGGTTCCCTTTCGCCAGTACGCACCCTCCTCATAGGGCACACGTAGAACAAGTGCGGATGGCCCATCAGATGCAGATGAACGTGCGCGCTGGAACTCCATGTTAGCGACCGTGTTGATCGGAGGCTCGAGCGACCGTGATCCACTTGTGGCCACTGGGCGTCTCATGCCCGCTGCCGGACTCACGGGGCGCGCACACTATCTTCCTGAGCTGGGTGGCACTGCGTGTGCGTGATGAAACGTTCGGCGGCATTTACGCGCTGGAGCGAGATCGTGGATGGTGTCTCCATCTTGTTGAGTCGGCCAGCCAAGAACGTCGCGCAACACCGAGCAATAGAGGGAACTACCTAACGTTCCGTGGTAGTTCGGGAAGGTGCAGCGCCAGGAGTGCGGAAGAAAGACGCCACCGTCCGGCGTTTGCTGGGCATGGATGTGTGTGGATTGCAGCAGCTTCATTGCATCAGAGGAACGATAGCGGCCTACCAGAGCGTCGCAAAAGTCTGCTGCTTCACTGGTCTCATCGCTTCGACAAGCGGAGGTTATACCTACGTCATCAACCCTTCGGATCACTAGATGCGAGTGGGTGGGCCTATGCAAGGGCGAACTTACGATCGCGGACGTTTCCACTTCTGTTGCTATCGCGTGATAATTCACAGCATGCGCTTCGCGCTCGCTGATCTGAGAGAAGCCGTTAGGATGCAGTCTCACCGTGCATTCCACGACACCCAAGCTCCGGGCGTCGGTGGTAGGCGGCGACGGGCCCAGCCGTGATGTTCACAAGAGCTATGAATCGGGCGCGCGGATACCTGATGCCACTCATTCGGCATGGCCTTTCGCGGTGTCCAGAGCTCTGTGGTCGCACCATCTTGGCGGCGGTGCTACGGCTTTGCCCACAGCTGTGGGGATGGTCAACGGAGGACCCGCGGTGGCGTTTCACACGCTCCGCGTATCAGGATGCCTTTCCGCGTGAGGACACAGAAGCGTTCATGACGAAGATTGTCATGACGCGGGCCAGCGCTTTCGCGACCAGCATGACGTATCTGGCCCGCACACAGGCGGGTCGTCACTCCGATCTCATAGAGCCTTTGCTCATCGGGGACTCTGTAGAGGCACCGTGCATCGTGACCTATCTCCACTATGCAATCGATCCCTCGCTCCAGCTCGCTCTAATCGCCGCGAATCACAGGCGCGATTTTCGCTGGGTGGTCTATCCGCCTCCGCCGCACGAACCGCTTCGCTGGCAGCATGGGCCAGAGCTTTATCTAGCTGGGAGCATCATCCCAGACTTAATATTCCAGACTCTGCTCCCTGTTACTGAGCCTAGCTGGATAATTACGGCGCTGCGTCACGTAAAGCATGGGGGAAGCGTTCTCATCGCCTTGGACGCGCCTGTGAATTCGCGGCGTGCTCCTGTCGCGTGGCTCAGGGTAGGACAGCTAGCGATGCCAATCTCGCCAGCAATCGATCTACTCGCCGGTGTGTATGGCGCACGGCTACTGTTCGTCTGGCCAGAGCGGCGCGCCAACGGCACATGGACTGTGCGGTGTCAGCAAGTTGCTGACACCGCAGCGCTAGGGGCCACGGCGAGCCGATGGATCGATGAGCACCGCCTTTACTGGGGTGGATGGCCGTGTCTGACTTCGCGACTAGAGGCAACCGAGATGCGCCGTCGCCCGACAGCGGCACACCGGGCTATCGGTGACTCATAGCAGCTTTGGCTTTGCGATCGTGCTCACCGCGATTGCCGTCGTCCTGTCCCGCATCGACGAGGCGGGAGATCGCCTGGATTTGATGAGGCGGTTTAGGTGAGGACGCGGATCCCGAGCTGGGGCTGGCGTACAAGCTGAAGGCAGCGATGCCTCTGGACCTTGCCACTCGGCGTCATAGGGAAGCTACCCCTCGGCAAGAACACACATTCGTTCACAGATACTCCCTCTTCCTCCATCGTCAACCGGCACAGCTGCGACGCGAGCATCGCGAGGTCAACCGACTCGTCGGTTTCCGCGACTAGGCTGACACGGTGCCGACCGTTCCCGAACTGCTGCACCAATGCGCAGTTGGAGTCCCGGATGCCAGGTACTGCGCCGACGCGCGCCTCGAGATCGTTCACGAAGATGTTGCGGCCGTGCAGTATCAGTAGATCGTCGCTGCGGCCCGCCACGTACAGCTCGCCTTCGTGCAGGAATCCCAGGTCGGACGTACGAAACGCCCCGTCGCTGAAGTGGGCCCCCGTCTCCTCGGCGTTGTCGAAGTAGCCGCATGCGAGACTGCTTGAGCGGATGACGATCTCGCTGGTATGTCGGTCTATCGATACCTCCGTGTCCTTCAATGGTGTTCCCGCGGACACGAGGCGGCGTGCGCGCGGATCGCTTGGGTGCGCTAGGTGCAGCGTTCCTAGTGTGAGTGCGTCCGCGTCGACATCTACGAACACGGGGGGCCGATCGAGATCGCTGACTGTCACTGCAAGTGTGGCCTCGGCAAGGCCGTATGCCGTCGTGAACGTCGACAGCTCGAGCCCTCGCGGTGCGAACACTTCCGCGGCTCGCTCGAGGACGGGCCAGTCGACCATTTCCGCGCCCACCAGACACACCCTGAGCCTCAGTGACTCTCCTGAGGAGCGGGCTGCCTCCGCGTGGCTGGCCATCGCAAGTGCGGACGGAGGGCCGGCCGTGATAGTCGCCCCGAAGTGTGCGCAGTCGTCGAACCAGCTGCGCGGCGCCTGCAGGAAGCGCTCCGGCGTGGACTTGACGGCGCGCATTCCCATGTACCAGGCGAGGAACGCGCCGCCGAAGATCCCCATGTCGTGCGATAGCGGCAGCCACATGCAGCCGATGTCACGCTCGGAGTCGATCTCGAGTGCCTGGGCCAACCTGATCAGCTGCGCTTCGATGGCGCTGCCTGTGAGCCGTGCTCCGCGCGGCTTACCAGTGGTGCCCGAGGAGAACTGGATGAAAAGCACCTCGTCGAGCTCCGGCGGGGTGACGTCCACCATCTCAGTGCTATTGAGCAGGCTCCTGTAGCTCACGACCTCGACCCCCAGGTCGAGCCCCGCAGGCATCGCGCGCAGGAAGCGCTCCTCGGTGAGCAGCACGTCTGCGCCGAGGTGCTTGCACATGCCCGCAAGCTGGCGTGAATACGAAGCGAGACTCATGCCGCGCGCGATTATCGGCAGGGACGCGAAAGTCGCCCCCGTGAACATCACTCCAATCGCTGCGCGTGTCGTCTCGGGGCCGTTGGTGAGCACCCCGCCAACCACCGCACCCGAAGCGACGCCCCGCCTACGAAGCGCCGCTGCCGCACGCCGCGCATCCGAGAGCAGGTCTCCATAAGTGCCCGTGCGGTAACGCTCGCCGTCCCACTCCCAGATCTCGCGAGCGAGCGTTCGCGGATGCGTCATCGCATCCCACACGCTCATCGGCTTACCTTTCGTGCCTGCGCGCGACGGTCACTTCGCTCTGCGGGCTTGTCTTCGTGCCCTCGAGTGCGAGACCATTATCGTCGCTAAGTACCTCCATGGTGGTCGAGGCATCGCGATCATCTCGCTCGGGGAGCACGACCGCACTCGTCGTGGCCTCTGTCCCTGCGCTTGGCTCACCTGCAGGGGATGAGTCCGCCTCGCCTTCCATCCTTGCCCGCAAGTAGCCAGCAACCGCCACGGGCGTCGGGTAGTCGAAGCCCAAAGTCGTGGGTAGCTGCAAACCCGTGGCCTGGCACAAGTAGTTGTAGAGCTCAACAGCGGCCAGCGAGTCGAAGCCGAGATCCTTAAGAGAGATCTCCGGATCGATCGCATCGGCGGATTCGTGGCCGAGCACCACGGCGGCGACTCCGCAGACGGCTTCGAGCACAATCGCGTCCCGCTTCCCCTCGGGCGTGGCTGCCATGCGCACGGTGAGTGAACCCTTCGTCACGATTTTCTGCTGCACAGGCGCGCGTACAAGGCGCTCCAGCAGCGGCGGCAGCAGCCCGTTGCGGGCGTGCGTGCGTAGCACGCTGAGATTCAGGTGCACTGGCACAAGGAAGGGTTCGTCGATCACCTGTGCTGCGTCCAGCAGCTCGAGTCCCTCGCTCGGCGAGAGAGCGTCGATGCCGATCCTGCTCAGACGTGCGCGATCGATGTCCTCGAGCCCTCCCATGCCGACGCCTGCCGCTTGCAGCCATAGCCCCCACGCGAGCGACTGGGCGCACAGCCCGTGAGCGCGACGCCAGTGGGCGAGCGCGTCGAGGAAGGCGTTCGCCGCTGCGTAGTTGCCCTGCCCTGGGGTGCCGAGCGTGGCCGCTCCGGACGAGAACAGCACGAACTGATCGAGTTCGTGGTTGCTGGTGAGCTCGTGCAGGTGCATCGCCCCGTCGATCTTTGGGCGCATGGCGCTTTCGACCTGCTCGGCACCTAGCGTTTCGATCACACCGTCGCTGAGTACGCCTGCCATGTGGATCACCCCGCGCAGTGGACGCTCACTCGGTATCGAACTCAGCAGTTGTTCCAACTGTCCTCGGTCGCACACATCACAGGCGACGATCTCCGCTTCGCAGCCAAGCATGGAGAGCTCATCTTGTAGCTCCTGTGCACGTGGTGCCGTGGTGCCGTGGCGGCTAGCGATCAGGAGGTAGCGGACCCCGTGTTCACCGGCTAGATGGCGTGCCACCAACGAGCCAAGCGCGCCCGTCCCACCCGTGATCAGAACCGTGCTGGGGGTGTTCGTGGCCCGCGGGATCGTGAGCACGATCTTGCCAACGTTGTGCCCTTCGCGCAGATACCGGAACGCGGTAGGCGCGTTCCGGATGTCCCAGGTCCGCGCCGGCAGAGGTCGAAGGGTGCCGCGCTCGAACAGCGACAGTACCTCTGAGAAGATTTCTCGCAGCCGTTCCGGGCCGGCTTCGGTGACGTCGAAAGAGGTGTAGCGCGTCCCCGCGTGCCTGGCTGTGACCTGCTCGGGATCGCGCAGGTCGACCTTACCCATCTCAACGAAGCGTCCACCAGGCGCCAGTAGGTCCAGCGATGCGTCGATAAAGTCCCCGGTGAGTGCATTCAACACCACGTCGACGCCGCGTTCCTCGGTCGCCGTTAAGAAGCGCTCGCGGAAGTCGAGGTCGCGGGAAGACGCGAGATGCTCACGATCGACGCCGAGCTCTTCCAGCGCAGCCCACTTGGCTGGGCTCGCGGTGGAGAACACCTCGGCGCCGATCGTGCGTGCAATCTGCAGTGCAGCCATCCCTACGCCGCCGGCGCCAGCATGGATTAGAACGCTCTCGCCCGGCCGCAGCTCGGCGAGGTCGACGAGCGCGTAATAGGCGGTGAGGAACGCGATCGGAGTAGTCGCTGCGTCGACGAACTTCCAGCCCAGGGGAATCTTCTCGATCACGCTCCGATCCGCAGTCGCCAGTGGCGCGAAGGCGTCGTTGAATAGACCCATCACGCGATCGCCGACAGCGAGGTCCTCCACGCCGGAGCCGACCTCGGTCACGACGCCTGCAGCCTCGCTGCCGAGCGGAGCCTCCCCCGGATATACGTCCAGCGCGATTAGCACGTCGCGGAAGTTCAGACCGCAAGCCTGGATCGCAACTCTCACCTGACGCTCATGCAGCGGCGCTTGCGCAATCGGGTTGGCCACGAGCGCGAGTCCCTCGAGCGTACCTTTCTGCGTCAGTCCCAACCGCCACGGCGTGTCGCCGTCAGGTGGGTCGAGTCGGCTGATGGCCTCCGGGCGTACGATTCGCGGCGCGTAGATGCCGTGCGTGCGCAAAGCGAGCTGCGCCTCCCTGTTCGTCAGCACCGCACGCCAGTCGATTTCCTCGTAATCGCCGAGTTCGGCGTCGAGCAGCATGAATCGCCCTGGGTGCTCCGATTGCGCGCTACGCACGAGCCCCAGCACGCTGGACGAGGCGAGGTCAGGGATCTCGCGATTGTTGATCGCCACCGCACCGTGGGTCACTAGAGCAAGCTTCGTTGAGCCCAAACGGTGATCTGAGAGCCACTCTTGCAGTAGCTTGAGCACCTGCTGCACGGCGACGCGCGAGCGTTCCGCCACCGCTCCGCTGTGCGCGCCACGGACCGCCTCCACGAGCACAGCGTCAGGCGCAGGAGCGCCCGCGTCGATTGCTTGCGCGAGCTCCGCCAGGTCGGTGTAGCGCTCGGAGACGCCCGCCAAGTCAAGCTCGCCGAGCGACACGCAGCGGCACTGCCCGTTGGTGCTCGCGGGCAGCCGCAGCGGGGTCCAAGCGATCGTGAACAACGAATCGTGCACGAGACCCACGTCGCCTCGCAGTCCCCTCGCGTCGATCGAGCGCGTGGTAAGCGACTCGATCGTGACAACTGCCGCATCCGCATCATCCACGCCCACTAGGCGCAGCGCGCCCTCTCCGACCGCGCGCAACCGCACGCGCATGCTCGAGGCGCCGCGCACCTGTGCGCGTACGCCCCTGACGCAGAACGGCACGACGAGGTGGTTCGGCTGTGCGGCCAGCACGGCCTCCAACGCCACGTGCAAGGCCGAATCGAGCAGCGCAGGATGCACGTTGTAGCTTGCCGCCTCGCGCGCCTGTTCGGGGCCCAGCGTGACTTCTCCGACGGCTTCGCTCTCCAGCCGCCAAGCGGCTTGCAGCGCCTGGAAGGCTGGACCGTATTCGTATCCCGTCTCGGCGAGCCGGGCGTACAAGGAGGCAGTCTCGAGTGGCGTCGCACCTGCGGGTGGCCAAGTCGCGTCCTTGAACCCTTCTATGTCCGCGCCTTGTATCTCGGATGGCGTCATCGTGCCGCTGGCGTGACGCGTCCACGGTGCTTGCTCCGCTTCGCCAGCACGCTGCGGACGCGAGTAGATCGCCATTCGTCGGCGCCCTTTCTCGTCTGTCTCCGACGCTGTTACCTGCAACTGCGTGGCGTGCTCCTCATTCAGGATCAGCGGCATTTCGAAGGTGAGCTCCTCGATCGTCTCCGCGTCAAGCTCGGCCCCGACGCATAGCGCGAGCTCGATGAAGCCCGTGGCCGGGAACAACACCGTATCGAGCACTGCGTGGTCGTTCAGCCAACGCTGATCGTGCAGCGATAGCCGTCCCGTGAACAGCCAGGAATCATCGCTGGCGAGTGAGACCTTAGCGCCGAGCAGCGGATGCTCGGATGTCTCTTGGCCAAGCGAGCCAGCATCGCTCATGCCGCCGCTGTCGCCGAGCCAGTAGCGTCGGCGTTGGAACGCGTAGGTCGGCAGCTCGACCACGCGCGAGTCGCGGCCGGCAAAGAATTCGTGCCAGTCGACTTCGACGCCGTGAGCGTGTGCCGCCGCGAGCAGCGCAATGAGGCTGTCGGGCTCGCTGCGGTGAGCGCGCAGCGCCGGCGCCACGAGCACGTGTGGCCGGACGTCCGCCGTGAGGCAGTGGCTAGTCATTGCGCATAGCGAGGCGTCGGGCCCAAGCTCCAGGAAGCGGGTTGCGCCGGTGTGTTGCAGCGTTGCCACGCCGGCGGCGAAGCGCACGGGTTCGCGGACGTGTGTCACCCAATAGCTGGGAGAGCACAGCTCTTCTGCTCCGAGCTCGCCCGAGACATTGGAGATGATCGGGATCTCCGGCGCCGCGAACTTGAGTTCGCTTGCAACGCTTGCGAACTCGGCGAGCATTGGCTCGATCAGCGGCGAGTGAAACGCGTGGCTGACGCGCAGCCGCTTCACGCGCCGCCCGCGTCCCCTCCATGCGCGTTCCAGTGCGCCGATCGCCGCCTCGTCGCCCGAAACGACGGTAGCGGTTGGACCGTTGATGGCGGCAATCGAGACACTGTTGGCGAACTCCCGGATCGTCGGCGCGATCTCTTGCTCTGGGGCCTCCACGGAGAGCATCGCTCCGCCTGACGGGAGCGCTGCCATCAGCCGTCCGCGTGCCGTCACCAGCATCGCGGCGTCGTGGAGCGAGAGCATGCCGGCGACGTGCATTGCCGTCAGCTCGCCGATTGAGTGTCCGACCAGCAGGTCGGGCTTCACGCCTAGCGAGCCAAGCAAGTGGAACAGGGCCACCTCGAGCGCAAACAGCGCGGGCTGGGCGACATCGGTCGCATCCAGGGTGCTCGCGCTCTGCTCGTCCTCTGGCGCGAATAGCAGCTCCCGCAGTGATCGCCCGATGTGGTCGTCGAGCGCGGAGCAGACCACGTCCAGCGCATCCGCAAAGACGGGGAACGCTAAGTAGAGCTCGCGCCCCATCCCGGGCCGCTGCGTGCCCTGACCGGAAAACAAGAAGGCGACCTTGCCTGCCTTTGCTGTGCCTCGCACGACATTCGGGGCGTGCTGGGCATTCTGCAGTGCGTCGAGCCCAGCCAGGAGCGCCTGACTATCCTGCCCCTGCACTACTGCCCTGTGCTCGAAATGCGCTCGCGTGTTCGCACAGGAAGCCGCGAGGTCGAGCGGCACGATGTTCGGCCGCGTCTGCAGATGCGCGTGTAGTCGCTCCGCCTGACCGATGAGCGCCTGCTCGCTCTTGCCCGACAGCAGTATTGGCAGCGTCGCGAGCCGGCCGGGCGCTCGCGCGCGTGGCGGCGCCTGTACGGCGGCCGGTCCCGGAGGTTCGCCGATAATCACGTGGGCGTTTGTGCCGCTGATGCCGAATGACGAGACGCTCGCGCGTCGCGGACGGCTCCCCCGCGGCCACGGCTCGTGATCCGCCAGCAGCCGGACATCACCGCCGGACCAGTCGACGTGTGGTGTCGGCGCATCGAGGTGGAGCGTGCGCGGTAGCAGCCCGTGTTGCATTGCCAGTGCCATCTTGATCACGCCCGCGACGCCGGCCGCCGCGACGGTGTGACCGATGTTCGACTTGATCGAGCCCAATCGCAGCGGCTCGTCGCGGCGTTCGCCGCCGTATGTTGCGAGCAGCGCTCGCGCCTCGATCGGGTCGCCGAGAACGGTTCCCGTCCCGTGTGCCTCGACCGCATCTACCTCGGCAGCGGCGATCCTCCCGCTCACCAACGCCCTGCGTATGACCTCTTCTTGCGAGGACTCTCTGGGTGCGCTCAGCCAAGCGCTCGCGCCATCTTGGCTGGTTGCCGAGCCTTCGATAACAGCGTGGATCCTATGCCCGTTGCGATGCGCGTCAGCAAGCCGCTCAAGCACGAGCAGCCCCATCCCCTCCCCCCAGCCCACACCATCTGCGGACGCCGCGAAGGACTTGCACCGCCCATCCGGCGCCCCCGCCCGATGGCGCGAGAAAGCGATGAACAGCGCAGGCGTGACGAGCACGGTCACACCTCCGGCGAGCGCCAGTGGACACTCCCCGTCGCGTAGCGACTGGCAGGCAAGATGCAGTGCCACCAACGAGGACGAGCATGCAGTGTCGACTGACACCGCAGGGCCCTCGAAGCCGAATGTGTACGCAATGCGGCCGGACGCAACGCTCGTCGTCGTACCACTCAGCATGTGTCCTTCGAGCTCCGGCGGAACGTTCAGGTAAACACCGTAGGCCGACGACGTGACGCCGACAAAGACCCCCGTGCGGGTTCCGTGCAGCGTGTCCGGGACGATCGCCGCGTGCTCCAGTGCCTCCCAAGCTCCTTCCAGCAGGAGCCGCTGCTGCGGGTCCATCGCTCGCGCCTCCCGTGGGCTGATCGAGAAGAACGGCGCATCGAACTCGGCAACGTCGTAGATGAAGCCCCCGTGCCGCGTATAGCAGGTGCGCGGATGATCGGGGTCAGGGTCATACAGCCGCTCCAGCGGCCAGTCACGATCGGTCGGGAAATCCGACACCGCGTCCTCGCCGCGAATTACCAGCTCCCAGAGATCCGCTGGACCACGCACGCCGCCCGGATAGCGACACGACATCCCCACGACCGCGATCGGTTCAAGCCCACTGCCGGCATGCCCATTTTCCCCGCTGTGTTGTTCGGAAAGTGTCAAGTCGTAGCTCCGACTGCCGTAGTACCTACGTCGACATGATTCAAGCGATGGACGCGGAGCTTGGCAACTCAGACCTTCGAGTCGGCAATGAACGCATCAGACGAAGCTGCCGCTGAGCGCGCCGCTTTCCGTCGCGAGGCCCCGCCAGACTCAGCGACCGCGGCCCGGCGCAACTACAGGAGAACGTGCACGCGCCCGTGCTCGTCCCGAAAATATCTGCTGAGCTCCGCAAACTCCGGGTTCGAAGTCCGCTGCGCAGCGTCGACCCACAGCTCGCGTGGGGCTGTCACCCCTCGAGCGCAGTCCTCCGCCTTTGCCTGCCGTGCCGATACGATCCTCCGCAGGAGCAGTTTGAACGAGCTAAGCCACAACATTGTTACCTCCTACCTGCCGGCAGCGATTTCCGAGATCTGAAGATGAGCAGCATCGCAACCTCGCCACCAGCGACTAGGAACACACTCAGAGCCCTATCACCCAGGGCCGACGAGCCCGTCCTGCGCATTCCCGCCACGCCGCGGAAGCCACCAATTCCATCGGCCTGCTAGCACAACAAAGGCAGGGCTCAGTATCCACCGCACAAGCGTAATGTCGAGCATTACACCAAAAAGCACCGCCACACCGAGCTGGCTAACTGCCGGAAGCGACGAGAAGCTGAACGCCGCGAACACTGCCATCACCGCAAGTCCAGCAAGAGTAATCGGACGACCGGTGCGAATCAGGCCCTGCGCAACAGCGGAGTCGATCGTGTGCCCCGCAATGACCAGCTCCCTCATTCGGGTCAAGAGAAACACCTCGTAATCGATCGACAATCCGAGCACCAACGCGAAGGTGACAACCGGCACGAAGAACGGAATCACAGCGCGTTCGCTTGTGGCCGGAAAGCAGATCTGCAGCAGGCCGAGCGTCGCGGCAACCGAGAGGGCACTGCAAACGACTGCCTTGATCGGAACCAGGAGCGACTTCAGGCCGATCGAGAGCGCAACTAGCAGGATCGCAACCGCGGCTGTCAGAACCAGCGGCATTCTCGCCGTCAAGCGGGCCGCCAGATCTATTTCGCCGGCAGAGGCTCCCCCCACGGCGCTGTTGGTACCGTGGAGTTCTCTCCGCAGCCGCGCCACTGTTTGGTGGGATTCCTGACTTTCGGGCGCTGTATTCAGGACGACGTTGTACTCCTTCCATTGGCCGATGCCGCTTATGACCCGCCAGACTGAGCGCACGTTTGGGGTTTCGCCCAATATCGACTGAGCACGAGGATCGTCGGACACCACTTTGACCAAGCCTGCCGCACCCGCTCCAAACGCTGTCGTCAGATCCGCTACCTCGTGTGTGTCTGTGCTATGCGCGGGAAGTGTCGCAGCGCCGCCATAAGCGAACCGCAGGGACACCGCCTGGGTAGCAAGCGCCAGCAGCACGAGTACGCTGGCGAGGGCGGCGAGCCGCGGATGTGTGGTCACGGCTGCCGCAAGACGGCGCCAAAAGGTCCCTCGGCGGGACGCAGAGACGGCAGGCTTGAGCGACAGAAGCTCCAAACGATCGCCTAGCAGTGAAACTGTGGCCGGCAGCAGCGTGCAGGCAGCCGTGACAGCGGTGAGACTAGCAATGACTCCTCCTACGGCGATCGATGTGAACAGCCTGATGCCGATGATCGCCAATGCTGGCAGTGTCATCGCAATTGTCAGCCCCGATAGCACGGTCGCGCGACCCGCTGTATTCATCGCGCACGCGATCGCGTCATCGATCTCGCGGCCGTGCTCGCGCTCCTCGCGGAAGCGGGTGATCAGAATGAGTGAGTAGTCGATGCTCAGGCCAAGGGCGATCGCCGGGGCGGTGCTGAGGATAAAGACGTTTTGCTCGAAGGCGAGACTGAGCAAGTGCACGATTGCCAACACGTATACGAGTGAAACCGCCGCCAGCAGCACCGGCAGCAGGGCCGCCACGACTGACAGGAACGCGATCACAAGCACGCATGCCGTCGCGGGCAATGCGATCAGCTCGGCGCGGCGAAGATTCTTCTCGATTATCCTCGCATACTGGTATGAAATAGCGGCTTCGCCAAACAGCCCTAGCGACATGTACCCGGTCGCCCCACGTTTAATAGCCGCTTCAATCGTCGGGGTCAGTTGCTCAGCGGCGGCATATGGCAGCCCAACGCGCACGAAATACACCGCGACTGACTTGACAGCGCCGTCGGCTTCCTCCGTGCCCGATTCCGCACGTTCGACGTCCCGTACGTTAGATAGCCGTTCTAGCGGGATCATCGCGGCGTTATTTTCTTCGATCTGCTGCGATTCGGCGACGTTGGGCCGATCGTTCGTGAGGACGGCTGTGACCGTCGTTCCTGGCGTGCTCGGGATGTGGCGGCGCGCCAGTTCTACGGTCCGTGATGTCTGTGAGCCTGGGACGGAGTAGCCGATATTGGTGATATCTCCGGGCGTGAGTATGACTATCAGCCCGCATGCGAGCAGCCCGCACAGCCATGTGCACAGCACCGTTCGACGGTGCCTCACGGCAGTGCGGGCGAGCCGATGAGGGATGTCATTCACTAGGAGCGACAACTGTTGGTGAACCTCGACTGGTCGCTTGCGATCATGGGCGTGCGCGCTGGGTCGTTGACTATGCCCCGGTTCGGGAAGACTGACCCGTTAGGCGCGAGTCTGAATCGAGCAGGCTTCGAAGTCAAAGCCGCCGAAGTTCGACGACAGAGACGATGCCGCTCTCGCCGGCCGTGGCCCCTCCTGGCCGGCGAGGCGAACGCTCTTCGTCTGGATGCAACCTGGTCGGCGACGACAAGTGCACGCTGGGGTGGATCGCGGACACGGCAGCGCTGCGACGGCGGCGAGCCGCTGCATCGAAGCGCACCGCATCTGCTGGGCTGGCTGGTCGTGCCTACTGTTGCGGCGTGAGGCGACGAAGCTGCGAATCGCCACCAGAGCCGAAAGCCCGGTCAGGAGTATGGCTGTAGCTCAGCTCACGCCCACGCGATCTTTGTGTCGTCCAGGCGAAAGCGCAGTGCCGCAAAGACTAGGCAGGCGGTCGCGAAGGTAAGCAGCACCGCCACGTTTACCAGTGGGTGCCCGTATCCCAGGATCGCCTCGCGGTAGCCGCTCATCGTCCAGTAGCTGGGTACAGCGGGAGACAGAACTCGCGCCCAAGCTGGAAGGAAGGCATGCGGCACAAGCGCCCCGCCGAGACCGGCTATGAGCAGAGCGCCCACGTTGGTGATGGCGTTTGCTTGCATGTACGTCTTGCAGATCGCAATCACCGCAAGGCCCATGGCGACGAGATACAGGCTGTACGCCGCGCCGACGGCCACGAGCGATCCCCACGAGCCATGGACGGTGAGACCAAGGCAGAGCACGCCGAGCCCGAACAGAAGGGCGAATTGGCCCATTGCCTGAAGCAGCGGCACAGCGATCTTGCCGAGCACGATTTCGTAATTGCTGGCGGGACTAGCGCGCAGGCGGTCCCATGTGCGCCAGGCGTGCTCGCGGAAGAAGCCAATGCTGGAGTTGCCGACGAGGAAGAAGGCGAACGTCACGTCCATCGCCGGGACCGCCTGCTCGGCACCGGCGGTGTGCCTGATGTGTTCGGCCCCGAAGCCGAGCTGAAACGCCGGCTTGACGAATGGGATCAGCAGCAGCGGCAGTGCCACCGGCACGATCACCGGGAATGGATCCCGGCGCAGGATTCGCCAGTCCTGGCGTGCGATCGCGATGCTGCACCTAGGTATCACCGGTCACCTCGAGCCGCTCGTCCTTGCACGACGACGCCTGTCCCGTGAGTGCCAGGAACACGCTCTCCAGATTGGGCTGAATCAACTTGACGTCGCGCAGTTGTGTGATCGAATCACCCAGCGCAGCAAACAACGACGCCACGCTGTTCGCAGAGTCGCGATCGGTGGCAAGCCTCAAGATGGCCTCGGATCGTTGGACGCCGGGGACGTCGACGAGCTGTGGTGCCGGCCCGTCGAATCGCAGCTCGATCGCTGACTGGCCGTAGGAGCCGATCAGCGTCTGCACGGTATCGCGCGCCACGATCCGCCCGTGATGGAGCACCGCAACCGAGGCGCCAAGCTGTTCGGCCTCGACCAGGTAGTGAGTCGAATAGCAAACCGCGGAGCCGTCCATAGCCAGGTCACGCACCAGCTCGAGCATGCGCGCGCGCGTCCTAACGTCGACACCAGTCGTCGGCTCGTCGAGCAGCAGTAGCAGGGGTCGGCCCAATATGATCATTGCCGTGTGCAGTCGGCGTACCTCCCCTACCGAAAGCATTCGTGTCTCCCGGTCGAGCACAGCTGACAGCGCGAACGCCTCCGCCACGCTCTCCAGTCGCTCATCGAGCACCTTGCGCCTCAACCCTACGAGTTCGCCGAAGAAGCGGAGATTGTCACGCACCGAAAGTCTCGGATAGACGCCCGTCTCCTGCGTCGCGACACCGAGGCTGCGCCGTCCTTGCTTGGGGTGAGTGAGCATGTTCACCCCGTCCACCCAAACGCCACCGGCGTCTGGCCGGCACAGCGCGGCGGCGATCGATATCAGGGTGGTCTTGCCGGCGGCATTCGCGCCGATGAGCGCGACAATCTCGCCGGGCTCGATCTCGAGGTCGACACCACATAGGGCGCTGACGTCGCGGTAGCTCTTGTGCACGCCTGCCATCGCCAGCGCGGGACGGCACGGCGCGCGTGCGGTGTACGGGCGCATCCGTCGTCTGGGCGCGCTCGTGGTCTCCACCGGGTCCCGCTTGAGCCTTGTCTCGGACAGGAACATGGTTCGCCGGCTCAGCCGGGGCAACGACCGGATCGAGCGCAGCCGCCAAGCGTGACCTCATCACTCGGACGGGCCGGCACCGACAGACACACCAGCGCACCCTCCGCTGGCACGTATGTGATCCCGCTCCTGCGCCAGCGCTCGTCACGCTCGTGGCCGCGCGCCGGTTCCAACGCGAAGCGCCGTAGCAGCTGTGCAAGCACCGTCCTGATCTCGAGCAGCGCGAGGCGACCGCCAACACAACGTCGCGTACCGCCGCCGAACGCAACGAATGAATGGGCACGCGACGGTTGTTCACCGAGGAAGCGATCTGGCAGGAAGCGGTCGGGATCGGGGAAGAGGTCAGGATCGTGGTGCACGAGGTAGATGGAGACAGCTACGACCGTACTCTCGGGCAGGAGCCATGAGCGGAGAGGCAATGGCCTCGTTAGCTGCCGTACCGACCACTGCAGCACCGGTCGCACACGCAGCAGCTCGGAGATGAACGCGTCGACGTAGTCGTCGTCGCGCTCGTCAGAGAACGCGGCTCGAAGGCGTCTCTGCAGCGACGCGTCTCGGCACAGACGCTCGGCGGCCCACGCGAGCGTGCCAGCCGTGGTCTCTTGCCCCGCCACGAGCAGCGCAAGCAGCTCGTCGACGACAGCATCGTCCACTACTGGCTCGTTGGACTGGCCACGCTCGTTCAAAAGTGCCCGCACCACGCGCGTTTGTCCTCCGCCTGTGCCTCCGCCCACGCGGCGCGCGTGCACGACGAACTGGCCCAGCTGCGCACGCGCCCGGTGTCTTGACGCGTCACGTCTGATCTCCAACAGATCGGCCTTCAGCTCCCGCCAGATGCCGAGCTCGTCCTCACCGAGGATCACGCGCAGCATCACGTCCGTGGCAAGGTCTCGAAAGCGCGTATGCAGGGCGATCGGCTGGTCCAGCGGCCACGAGTCGAGCTCGTCCTGGACGAGCGTCTCGATCAGCCCCAGATACGACTGCAGATTCGTGTCCTGAAACGACGGTCCTAGAAGGCGGCGACGGGACAGGTGCTCATCCTCGTCCAGGAACAGCATCGCGTTTGGCCCGGACGCCGGTTCAAGGATGCGATTCGCGGCGCCGGCATGTAGCGTCGCCGGATCTCCCGTGAACAGCGCGCCTATGAGCGCTGGATCGCAGACGACCACGAATGCCGGTGAGTGGAGTGGGCGCAGGGTGAAGATGCCCCCGTAGCTCTCCCGCAACTCACGCAGGTAGCTGCCGGCGTCGCGCAGCAACCTCAGCGTCTGCAGTGATGCGGAATCCCGCGGGCCCTCGGGCAGCGCGGCCACACTCACGGGCCTAGAGGACATCATCGCATGCGCTCCGCCGCGATTTCCATTCCCATGTCATCTGCCCCAGTGACGCTCGAACGCCGCAAGCTCGGTGCCGTCGACGATCTGTTCGAGCAGGCGACTCAGCTTCGCGATCGAGTCGTATTGAGTGACATCGTGTGTCATCACAATGTCACAGTTGAAGTCAACTTCTAGGGCCACGATCATCTCGACGATGTCCAGAGAGTCGAGCACATTGGCACCTATGTAAAAGCCCGTGGGGGCGAAGAAGGAGGCATCGCAATCGATTGCAGCCGAGTCTACGGACCTGTCGTCGTACAGGTGAGCGAGGCGTCGCGCTACTGCCCGCTCAAGTGAACCGGTCGACGGCATGGCCAGCTTGTCAGCCATTTGCCAGATCCTTTGACTGGCTCACCGACCGCGCCGGCTCTCCCTGCGAGGGTCGGTAGCCACACTGGGGACAGATGAAGCCGGACACGTCCTCATCTGGCAGCTGGGCATAGGCGCGTTCCTGCGCGCCGCGCCGCCGTTCGACGCCGCGCAGCTCGATGCGCAGATCTGCGACCGACAGTCTCTCGGCAGTCGCCATGTCGAGCCATCTATCTTGCTCGTCCGGATCGAGCGCCGCCACGACGGCGTGGTGACTCCAGCTCAGATTGTCACGACGTCGTGATATTTCAAAGCAGGCTGACAACGATGCCATATTGGTTAGGCTGCGCACGTCATAGCCTGTGATCCTGGACGCCTCCACATATTTTTCTCCCCATTTCGCGGTGCCGTAGCGCAACCAGTCGCCAAGCCACCATTGGTTGCTGCGACTGATCCCCCCGAGTCGTCGACCGACGGCGACCCACTGTGGATGATCCATGCCATCGTCCGGCGCGACCCACCCCACCGGCGTTATACCCGTGTTCACCTCGCGACGTGCGCCGCCGCCCGTCCGCCGCCCGTCAACGAGTTTCCTAGCATCGCTATGAGGCCGAGGGAGCGGCATTGATCGCTATGCGCCTAACGCATTCACTAAAACGCCCACGGGTGACGTCGGTCGACGCTTCGCACGCGCGTATAACTCAAGCGTCTCGTCCAACGCTGGCGCGTGCGGCTGATCCTGCCGTTGTGACGGTTCTTCGCTTTTTTTGGGCATGCATCTCCCCTTAAGCTAAAGCCTTGTGTCTGTACTCTTGCCGTTCGGCAAACTAGGACCGTGCTCGGCAAGGCGCGACGCTACTCCGGCTACAGGTACTTCGCTGCAGGAAACACGACAGGCTAAAGTTGCCGCTACATCGTTTTGCCTGTGCTGGAGCCAACGGCGGAGTGGCTAATGTAGAAGTTTCAATGCGTGGTATGTTTCTCTCTCGTTGATCTAGGTCTCGTGCTGGGATGAGAGTTGCCGTCGGACGTAGCGGGGTCTACGTGTTGACCTTCCTGGAGACCGCCAGTTCGCGACCCTTGTCCTGGTCGAACAACTCAGGGCGTGGACCGAACACGAGCTAGAGACCACTGGACAGCCGTCAACTCCTGGCCGGCAAGAGCCGGACGAGGACCAGCCAACGTAGGACCGTCGGATCATCGTTGCCGGGCTGTTCGCCAAACTCATAGCTAGCGAGTTTCGAACAACGAACTCAAACCCGGGCCAAAAACGGGGATGGCGAGAAGGTTCTCGAAATCTCCGTGGCCTCTGATCCGGAGGCTCCACGCGGAGCGTTTTGGCTAGATGCTGACGGCAGGAGACTCACTAGCCAGCCTTGAACGAGTGGACCAATACGTCGGTTCGACTCCGCCGTCAGTAGTAGCGGCGATGGGTAGGTCCCTCGACGCGCCAACCGGCTGGCAAATGCCTCTGTAGTTCCTCTGGGGTGCTCTCGACAGGATCGGGCTCAGTGGGTGCCTCCCGCAGCGGGTCGAGTGTGGCAGCGTGATCGAGGACCCACTCGATCCACGCGCCGGTGTCTGGATGATCTCCGTATGCGTCCTCCATCGCGCGGCAGTATCGACGTGGGCGATCAGCTTCTTCCCATGTATCAGCCTGGCTCCGTAGATGAGCGACCCGTCGCTCATCGGCTGCTCGAGCCTCGGCCTCCCGCATGAGAGCTCGCCAAATTTGCTCGCGTTCCTCTGCCTCACGACTAGCGATAGAAGTGCGAGTCTCGCGGAACGTTCCGATAGCGGTGGACCTCATCCTCCCACGGACCGCGCGTTCGTACCCCCTTCTCCCTCACTCGCAAGACGAACGAATGCCCTTGAGCATCGACGACGAAATGCCCGTCTCGAGACCCGCTCCACGCCACGCGGCCAGAGCCATCGGCGCCTGCCTCCGGGAGCTTCGCCGACCACCCGCGCCGCTCGGCCTCGACGGCGATGGCATGAACGAGCAATACAGCGCGCTGTAGCTGAGCTTTTGAGACCTCGTGACGCGCCGTCAGGTCTCGAAACTCTCGCGCACAACGGTGATAGCGCCCAACCCGCATGGGGACAGCGATCGGCAGGAGGTCGAGCGTCTCGTCCGCTTGGTCGGGCGCATCCACGAGGCGCTTGCCGGCCGGCACCTTTCTAAAGCGCTCAGCCAGCAAAGCACGATGCCCGTAATCGATGCCGCCGGGCTGACTCCAGTTACGACGAGGCACCCGCAACGACCCTCCAGCAGCGTCAACATCCCGGACCAGCTGCTCGGTCACAGAGACGTTCGTCTGTCTCGGGATAGGCGGGCTTGGGCCGTCAACCTCGGCCAAGTACTCCTGTCCGGCTAACGTCAGCTGAGCCTCCCATGTAGCGCCCCTGCCCTTGGTCGTGACCAACCCACGACTCCGCAAGGCCGCAGCCGAGACCCGATGCGAGTACCCTCCATCTCCCCGTCGGAGCAGCCATCAGCGATCCACCGCAGCAACGCGACCTGCTGCTGCCATCGCCCTCTTGATACAGAATGCCGTCTCGGCACACCCGCCAGAGCCGCGAGCCTCGTCTGCGCGGCTCTAGTGATGCACGAAGCGTGAGGCGGGCTCGAAGTCGCCGTGCAAGACGAGCGGGTCGAGTCGGCGCCGTTGGGCCATACGACCGTGCCGAGCTCGTCATCCACACGAACCTGGGCAAAGAACTCGGGGTCTGCAAGGGCCTCGAACACAGGGCCGCGTAGCTCTCCCGCGAGATCGACATCGCGGGAAATGCCATCGCTGAAGCCGAGCCGCAGCCGATAGTGGCCGAGAGCCTCGACGGATGTGATCTTCGTGAATTCCACGACTCTCATCCTACGGCAGCGGATCGATCGGCTCGGGGTTACCGCCATCCTTCGCCCGGCTCCAGTTCGCCTCCAGTTCCGCGGGGTGCAGCTCCGCCCACTCACGCACAAGCTTGAGCGCACGACTCGGTAGCTCTCCAACGAGCACCGGCGGTCTCGATTGTGATCACCGCATGATGCTCCGCGTATTGGGCATGGAAATGGGGCGGTTCGTGATCGTAGAGGTACATCGTGATCACGATGCCGTAGAGACGCTGATCCGAGGCACGACACCATCATGAGCGGCACTTGGGACGGCTCCGCTTGACGGCGGCTCCTAGTGAGCAGCCAGAGTTCGAACAACCATTACAAACCCTTCAAAAACGGAGAGGGCGGGAAAGTCCTCGAAATCTCCGTGGCCTCTGATCCAGAGGCTTCATGAGGAGCGGTTTCGTCCGAGAGCCGACTATGGGGATAAGCCTTGAGATGGACTTGGCAGATCCAACTCGACGAGCTTGCTCTCGTAGATTACGTAGAACCACGGGCCTCTTTGCCGAGTGCGGATGATGGCTTCGACGTCATCCCACTGACTGACGAGCCACGTCAGCCAGCCCATGTCGTGGAGTCCTTCTTGCCACCGATCTGGAAGACGCGAAGCCCAGCGCTCACGAGGTGCTGGACCTCGGCCGGACGTGTACGTATGCGCTTGTCCCTCCCAATGACGATGAGACTCCGTGCTGCAACAGCTTGTATCCAATCGGGATCAGGCGTTCCGAGTGGACACTCGGGGATGAGAGGATGGCCAGCGTGCACGACATCCTCCCGAGCGGCGGCGAGTGTCTTGCCAAGGCCGAGCGCGCTCTCGTCGACGTAGAACCTCAAACGCTCGGCTTTGGCTACCACGTGCCCTATGCAGAGTCGATCACGCCGAGGCTCGGAGCAGCTCGTATCTCACCGCGGCTTCAACCGTCGCACGCGGCAGCTCATAGACCTCGGCTATCGAGTCCTGAGATTCACCCGCCTGGTAAAGCTCCCCGATGATCTCAGTTCGAACGCCTCGCACAACAGGCTCACCGAAGCCGTGGAGTGGATCAACGACAACCTCGTCGATCCCGGCGATCGGCCTCAGACGGCGAGGTTGCGCATCGCCATCTTCACCGGTCCAATCGATCGCGCTACGAAACCTGTCCGCCTCCTGCGACCAGCAGCGAAGCTGGCCGCTGCCGACGACGACCAGCGCCAGATGTGGATGCAGCTCCACTTTGTCTTGAACCACGCGCACGAGCTCGCGCCCTTCTGCAGCAAGCCACGTTCGCGCAGACGCCAACGGATAACGCACTTTCAGCTCCTGCCGAAGCGCTTCTACTGCTGGGCGCATCCGTATCAACGGGACGCCTGCGTCCCTGTATTCGGAGAGGAGCCTGGTCTCGACAAACTCGCCCCATGTCGCAAGCTCATCGCCTGTGTGACGCTCTCGCACGACGGGGTCGTACTGCTTCCCAGCACGTTCATAGCCGTCGATCCACCGGCGAGCCGTGCCAGCCCTTAGGCCGAGCAGACGATCAATCTGCGTCAGGCCGTAGGTCGGCCGATCAAGAAGGTCCACGACAGTGCCCATACCGAGCATCATCGCATCCCAGCCCCAGGAATCCGCCTTTCGAGTCCGAGCAGCCGCCTGCGCCTGATACCAAGCCACGCTGCTTAGCGTGCGTCTAGCATCGGCAGAAGTTCGAACAACGACCTCATACAGGCCAAAAACGGAGGGGGGGAGATTCGAACTCCCGGTACGCCAATAAGACGCACAATGGTTTTCGAGACCACCGCATTCAACCGCTCTGCCACCCCTCCGGGTGCTAGGCGACGCCCCCAAGGCTAATAGATCGGCTGTGTCTCGGGTCAGCCGCGGCTTTTCTATGTGGGTGGCACGGGCAGTCGGATCGAAAGCTCGACTCCAGCGTCCAGTGGAACGGTCGTGGAGAAGTACCCGCTAGCTGGATCGCGAACGTGCTCCAGGTAAGGCGACAAGTCGGGGTCGTCGGCGTTGAGGTCGGCGGCCACCAGTGCGGAGGGCGCCAGGCGTGGCTCCAGAAGGCGAAGGACGGTCAAGTAGAGATCGTTGCGTCCGTCCAGGAACAACAGGTCGACTGGCTCTGCGAGATCCGCCAGTGTCTGCAGGGCGTCTCCGCGGCGCAGCTCGACGAGATCCTCGAGGCCGGCTTCGGCCAGGTGACGACGTGCGGCCTGAACCTTGCTTTGGAGCATCTCGGTAGCGATCACTGACCCGGAGTATTCGCTGTCACGGATGGCGGCTGCAAGAAAGATCGTGGAGATGCCAAGCGATGACCCGAACTCCACGACCTTGCGCGCCCGGGTGCCCAAAACAAGCGTGTACAGCAGCTCACCAACGTCGTGAGCTATGGCCAGCGGCGCCTCGCCGTACAGCTCGTATCTCTGCGCTTGGGGAAGCCGATGGCCGATTTCAGCCTCGCGCGATTGGACTCGCTGCTTGGCGAGCGGGTCTTGCTGCTCGACTTGGGCGAAAAGCCGTGCAAGGACGTCAATGACGGCCGGCGATCTCAGCGTGGAAGGCATCAGATCAAGGCATGGCGGGAGCGCGTGATCGGGCCAATCGACAGCATGTCTCTCAAGCTCCCGGCGCCTGGCTTTGATGCTGTGCGGCATCGAAGAACCGTCCAAGGATCGTGCTCCCGACATTTTCAACGGCTGCCACATCGCCGGCATCGAGCGCGACCTTGATCGGCAGGTGAGGGCGCATGCTGGCTACCAGCCCGCCGTCCAGCTCGACGTGGAACTGCAGGCCGTACGCGCGGCCTGCACGGAACGCTTGATTGACGCACCGATCGCTGCTTGCCAGCAACTCCGCGCCCGGCGGAATCGTGAACATGTCGTCGTGCCAATGAAGCACGGGAACGAATCGACCAGACGGCCCCAGCACGCCGTCACGCTCACCCGCTGGGGTCAACGCGACGCTGCCAATGCCGACCTCTGTGGATCCCGTGGAGCCGACCTGACCGCCGAGCGCACACGCAAGTAGCTGAGCGCCAAGACAGACCCCGAGGACCGGCATGTCCGCCGCTACAGCCCCCGCTAGCAGATCGATCTCAGCTGCCAGATGCGGATACTGCTCGGTATCGCCAACGCCCATCGGCCCACCGAGCACGACAAGCCCTGCCAGCTGATCAAGGCTCGGCAGTGTGTCCCCGCGGTAGAGATGACGCTCATCGAGCTCGATGCCGTGCGCGTGCGCCTGCACGGCGATGAGGCCCGGCCCCTCAAACGGAACATGCTGCAGAACCGCCCACACCGACATCAGTCACTCACCGTCCGTCGCTGTTGGTGGGTGAGGGTCTCATTCACAGCCCGAGTTTGCGAACGCCCGTCTCGTCGAAGCCGAGGTGGTGACCAACCTCGTGGCGCACCGTCTGGATGACGTGCTGGCGCAGGCGTTCGGGATCGCTCCCGAAGTCGCGCACCAGTGTGTCGCGAAAAATCAGGATCTCGTCCGGCAAGCCACCGCCCCCGAAGAAAGGGCTCCCACCCCGCCTGGAGCCTACGTACATGCCGTACGCGTGGTTCTCGGCACCACGGTCGGACACGACGACCGCCACATGCTCGAGCGCTTGTTGGAACTCGAGCGGTAGTTCGTCGAGCGCTGAGCTGACAAGCTCCTCAAATTCCTGCTCGCTGTAGTGCCGGTGCTTGCTCATGGCTTGGTCGCGTCGAGCCTAGCTCACCTCGCTGCGCTCATGGGTGCACCGATGGGCACGACACGCTTGTTATACTCGCCAAGTATGACTGGCCGGATCGGCGCTAAGGGGCAGGTGGTGATTCCGAAGGCGTTGCGGGATCGCGCTCGCTTGCATCCGGGTGATGAGGTCGACTTCGACTGGCGCGACGATGAGATCGTGCTTGTCGCGCGGCGATCGCCTGCGCATCTAGGCGGGCGCTTCGCAAAGACGGGGATGGCGGCGCGTCTGCTCGAGGATCGGGCGCGCGAGCCTCAGTGAGCGTTTGTCTGGATTCCTGGGCAGTCCTTGCCTGGCTGGATGGCGAGGAGCCTGCGCTCACGAGGATCGAGCAGTCACTTGCGGATCGCCCGGTGGTGAGTTGGGTCAACCTCGTGGAGGTCTATTACCGAGTGGCGCGCGATCAGGGCCAGGGGGCCGCAGACGAGACGCTGGCAGATCTTCGTGGGGCGCTCGCACCGGACCTTCCGGGAACGGCTCGGATGATCGAGGTGGCACGCCTGCAGGCCAGGGCGCCAATTGCGCTTGGGGATTGCTTCGCGGTTGTGACCGCGGCGGCGCACGATCTGCCGCTCCTGACTGGAGATCCCGAGATCATCGATCTCGCGGACGGTCCTTGCAAGGTCGTGGATCTCCGGTCTCGCGTGTAGTCGAGCTTTGGCTTCGCGGTCAGATCGCCGATCCGCGCAGCCCGATCCGAGCAGCCTTAACCGGAGCTGGGGGCGCGCTGTGCGATGAGCTGCGCCGCGTCGGGCAGCTCTGTGCGAGAGCGGTCAACGAGAACGGGAGCATCGAATGCTGCGTCCAAGGCGCCGGGGGAGACCTCGGCGGGTGAGTCGAGCGTGTGCAGGACGGTTTGAACGAACGCGTCGGGACGGTCGCTCTGCGGATAGTGGTTGGCGCCGGGGATCAGGTAGAACGCATTGCGGCCGGGCTTGAACATCAGGTGCTTGTGCCAGACATGGTTTGCCACTCGGATTGGCGCGATCGTGTCGTTCAGCCCCCAGACAAGCGTTGTGGGGAGTGCGGTCGCGGCGAGCGATCGTAGCCAGGACTCCTCGTCGATCGAGGGTTCGACGAGGTATTGGATCGTGTCGTGCAGCACGGCGATGCCGTCGCAGTGCGCAAAGGTGGCGGCCAGCGCCTGCACCTCGGGATGATCAGGCCCGCGGGGCGGGGTGAACGCGACAGCTCCCAGTCCGGCCGCGAACAGCTCGGGCGTCAGCTGCGAGAGTATCTCCGGGTTGTGAAGCATGAGCCGCTGTGCGTCGGTCAGGTTGGAGAGCGGTAGAAACATGTTGCCGTTTGACAGCACCAGGTGATCGATCGCAACCTCCGATCGTCCAGTTACTCCTGCGGCTGCATGGACGAGCGCGACGCTGTCGCCCCTGTCGTGGGCCACGACGACAGCGGACTCGGCTCCGACGATGCGTGCGAGGTAGTGATCCAGTAGCCCCGCGTCGCGCTGGAGGCTGTAGCCCCACGCACGCGGCTTGTCGGAGAACCCGAAGCCGGGGAAGTCGAGCAGGCATACCCGGTAGCGCGTGCTCAGCCGCTCGGCTACCTCGAACCAGTCAATGCTGCATGTTGGGAAACCGTGTACCAGCGCAAGCGCCGGGGCAGCTGGGTCCCCAAGCTCGACGTGGAATACACGTACGGGCGCCGCTTCGCTGCCCGGGCTCCACGAGAAGTGTGCGCCACGAGCCCACCATTCCTGAGCACGCGAGATCGTCGCGTCGGTCATGGAGACGACCCTAACGGACGACCCGCGGAGGGTGATCGTCGACGGTGTTGCTTGAACAGCTTGCCGGGAGATCAAGCACCGGCCTTCCCCACCGCACGCTAGGCTCGAACCCCCGCAAATCCCTGGAGGCGACCGCACGTCATGTCCACTAGAAGCGCTGTGATCTGCCAACCCCTACGCACGCCCGTGGGGCGCTTCGGCGGTGTGTTTCGTGACGTGGACGCGGCGGTGCTTGCGGCGACGGTGATCCGCGAGCTGGTCGCCCGCACAGGGCTTCAGGGGCAGCACGTGGACGATGTGATCATGGGCCAGTGCTATGCCAGCGGCGAGGCGCCGGCGATCGGCCGCGTCGCGGCGCTGGATGCGGGGCTGGGGGTGGATGTTCCCGGCCTGCAGATCGACCGCCGCTGCGGCTCGGGCTTGCAGGCTGTGATCTATGGCTGCTTGCAGGTGCAGACGGGTGCTGCGGAGCTCGTGCTGGCGGGCGGCGCAGACAGCATGAGCCAGGCGGAGTTCTATTCGACGAGGCCGCGCTGGGGCGCAAAGAGCGGCGCGATCCGGCTGGAGGATCGCCTGGAACGCGCGCGTGTGAACGCGGGTGGCGTGAACCACCCGGTGCCGGGTGGCATGCTCGAGACGGCGGAGAACGTCAGGCGCCAGTACTCGATTCCCAGGGACAAGCAGGACGAGATCGCGTTGCGCTCGCACCAGCTCGCGGTTGCTGCCCAGCAAAGCGGTGCGTTCGCTGAGGAGATCGTGCCCGTTGCGGTGCCCGGCCGCGGCGGCGAGACGGTGGTGGCGCTCGACGAGCACCCCCGCGCCGACACCACCCTCGAGGCGCTGGGCAAACTGCGGGCGATCATGGGCAAGGACGACCCCGATGCGACTGTTACAGCTGGCAACAGCAGCGGCCAAAACGACGGCGCTGCAGTGTGCATTGTCACCCATCCGGAGAAGGCCGCGGAACTGGGGCTGCAGCCACTCGCGCGCCTGCGCTCCTGGGCGGTGGCGGGCGTGCCGCCGGAGACGATGGGCATCGGGCCGGTGCCGTCCACTGCGCTGGCACTTGAGCGGGCGCGACTGACGTTGAAGGACCTCGACCTTATCGAGCTCAACGAGGCGTTTGCCTCACAGGTGCTTGCAGTACTTGGCGAGTGGGATCTTCAGGACGGTCTCGAGCGGGTCAACGTGAATGGGTCGGGCATCTCGCTCGGTCACCCCGTCGGCGCCACCGGCGCCAGGATCCTTGCCACGCTCCTGCGTGAGATGCGGCGACGCGGCGCGCGGCTCGGCCTTGAGACGATGTGCATAGGTGGAGGCCAAGGCCTGGCTGCGATCTTCGAAAGCGTGGACGCATAGCTCTGCCTTACGCGGCGACGCTGAAGTTCTGGGCGAACGACCGCTCGGCTCGCGCGGCGCTATGGGTTGGGCAGTACACGCCGCGCACGCTGCCATCGCTGACGCCGAACGCAAACCACACGCCGCCGCGCCACGCGAAGCGGAAGAAGCGGTCCTCGTGCGAGCCGAGCAGCTCTCGCTCACGGGCCCATGCTGTGGTGACCACACTGCTTGGGATCGTGGCCTCGCAGGAGCAATCCTCAGATAGGTAGCCGGATGAGACACACTGCATCAGCTCGCCGGAGTCGCGGCTGCGCGTCGCTGTGTGGTCAGCAGGAAGTGCCGAGCCAGGTCGGTGTGGCGGACGTGGAGTGGTTGGCATGGGGGGAAATTGAAAGGGCATTGGCGGCCTGCTTGACGTTGGAAGGGGATTCGGCTGGGACGACACGTGCCCGAAACGGGCAAATCTCTGTAGTCCCTTTCGGGCAGTGTGAGCCCGCGCTCGGCGGAAAGCCAGCTAGTTGGACGTGTGTACTAGGAGGCCAGAGGCCGCAGGACGCCGCAAGCATCCCCGTCCGCAGGCTGAGTGCGGGCCTGGCGCGGTGCCAGGAACCGACTCTAGGAGCGCGATGCGGCGGCTGGCGGGCGCATGCTCGTGCGCCGCACGGCGCGGCTTCTCAGCCGCTGCAACAGGTCGCGCTCGGCTTCGGCGCCTTTGCGCGTCAGGGCCCCCGCGATGTGGACCGATCCACGCTGGACGCTCCAGTAGCCGGTGTGGGTCTGCTTGATGGTGAGCCGCTCGGTAGGTTGCATGCTCGTCCTCCGCTGGTGGGGAGAACAAGTTTGCCGATAGCGCTTCAAGCGTGGGTAACTTTTCGGTTAGGAAGCACTCAGCCGCGCCGGCGAGAACTACCCCGCCGCATGCGGTGCACCCGGCGCAGTTCCTCGACGGCTTCGTCACGGCCGCCGAGCGCCGCGTGGGGGCCGTCGCCGAGGAGCTCCACCTCTAGGCGCTGGCGCAGCAGCTCACCGGCGATGGCGTCCGCGCGCTGCGCCTCGGCACCGGGTCGGGAGCTGACGGCGCGATCCAGGCGCTGGCCACGAAACAGCAGTCCCACACCGTCATCCAATGCCCAGCCGCCGGGCAGCGTGCCCTCGCGCACGGCGGCAAGCCAAACTGGCAGTCGCTCGGGCTCACCGTCGGCGTGGACACTGAGCGAGCCTTCCAGCACGCCTAGTCCGGCGATCGTTTCCGGTGCCCCGCTGGAGCGTGTTACCCCGCCCTGAAACCAGCACATGGCGCCGGCGCTGAGCCCGGCGAGCACGGTGCCTTTCTGCCACGCCTGCACGAGCAGCTCGTCGATGCCATGGGCTTGCCACAGCGCGAGCAGGTTGCGCATCGAACCGCCGCCTACGTACACGATGTCTTGTTCGAGCACGATGTCGGCTAGCGAGCGGGTGGAGTTACGCAGATTGAATAGCGACACGTATTCGGGTACGCACGCGCGCTCGCTGAAGCGAGCTTTGAAGGCGTTGATCAGCGAGGTGGTGTCGCCCGATGCGGTCGGCATGAACAGGATCCGTGGTTCGGCCACGTCGGCGAGCGACAGCACAAAATCGTCCAACAGCGGGTTGCTCGGCTCCATCGTGAAGCCGCCTCCGCCCATGGCAAAGATCTGGCGGGTCTCCATCGCAGCGACAGGACGCGGGGTCATCGAGCGGGCCGCCTCAAGCTGCCACCGCCGATGTTGCCATGAGCTTTGGTGTGCCGAGGAACTCGCCGTGTAGGCGTGTCTCGCGCACTCCTGCGCCATCGTGCTCGACGAAAAACGCGTTTCCGTCGGGGCGTGAGGCGACGACCCGCTCGAGGCTGGTGCCGCGGAAGTGCAATGCCACTCCGTCCTCGGCAGCGAACCCGGGTCGCATGCCGTCGGCGACAAAGCGGTGGTACTCGGCCCGTCGCTCGGGCTCGGCGTCGTAGTGCACACAGTTGGAGTACGGCAGCAGACCCAGCCCACGTACGATCCGAGGCGCGCCGTGGAAGGCGCTGAGCGCCTGGTCGAACCAGCACAACGAGCCGGCGGAGGGGCCGCACATGACGATGCCTCGTCGCCACGCTTTGCGCAGGATTGCGTCCAGCCCGTGCGCGCGCCACGCGCCGAGCATGCTCAGCATGTTGCCGCCACCGACGTAGATCAGGTCTTGGCTGAGCAGGTGGGTGGCGAGGTCGTCCTCGACCCCATCTGTGCCTTGGTCGCGCCTGAACAGCGACAGGTGGCTGGCGTCGCAGGTTGGGGAGAAGCGTCGGTAGAAGCGCACCACGTAGTGGTCGGCGTCGCCTGACGCTGTCGGTAGGAAGCATACGCGTGGCCGCGAGGCCTGCGTGAGCTCAAGCACGTAGTCGTCAAGCAGAGAGCTATCTCTCTCCATCGAAAACCCGCCGCCTCCAAGGGCGACGATCTGGGGAGCTCTGTCTGGCATGACCCTCTTCCTCGGCTGGGATGCGCAACGTGCAGCCTGACCCAGCATGCAGCAGCGTCCGCCGCATGGATATGGACCGGCGTCCCATATCGGCCGTCCCGGCAATCGACAATCGCCCAGTCGTGCCACACGCTCAGTCGTGCGCCACGCGCAGTCGTGCCCATAGAGTGTGGGCGATGGCAACGGCAGCAATCTCTCTCCAGGGCGTGTCTAAGCGCTTTGGCGAGATCAAGGCGGTGAACGGCCTCGACCTGGAGGTCCCGACGGGCGTGTGCTTCGGCCTGCTGGGCCCGAACGGGGCGGGCAAGTCGACGACGATGCGTATGCTGACGGCGCAAACGCTGGCGGACGAGGGCAGCATCTCGGTGCTGGGGTTCCAGCTGCCGGGGGAGTCCAAGCAGTCACGCCTGGAGATGGGTGTGGTGCCGCAACTGGACAACCTGGACACGGAGCTCACGTGCAGGCAGATCCTGACGGTGTTCGCGCGCCTCTATCGCGTCCCGCGGGGGGAGCGCACGGAGGCGGTCAAGCGAGCGCTTGAGATCGCCAACCTGGTGCCGCGGGCGGACACGATCGTGAAGGAGCTGTCGGGCGGCATGCGCCGCAGGCTGCTGGTGGCGCGCGGGCTGATCCACCGTCCTCGCCAGGTGTTGCTGGACGAGCCGACGGTGGGCCTCGATCCGCAGGTGCGCCAGGAGCTGTGGACGTTGATCGACGGGTTGCGCGCGAGCGGCGTGACGGTGCTGATGAGCACGCACTACATCGAGGAGGC
>Ga0210383_10000421_pt1 | contig 39325 bp, 38 predicted proteins | sample IncBWC14OmetaG_FD_160072 | JGI IMG/M metagenome (GOLD analysis project Ga0210383, IMG submission 160072) | Forest soil microbial communities from Barre Woods Harvard Forest LTER site, Petersham, Massachusetts, United States - Inc-BW-C-14-O ...
AATGAAACTTTGCTGGATCGGAATACGGCGGCGTCGTCACGGGCTGCTTGAACAGGACCGAAGTGATCTCGAGCGTTTGCGGGTTCACGACGATGGCCGAATACGCAGTCGAGCTTTGGAATTTCAGCTGCACCCTGATTTCGTCGCGGTCCCTGGTGAGAGTCAGATGCTCGAAGATTTTCCAGCTGAGCAGCACTCCCTCGTTGGCGTAGACCTGGTCCCACGAGCCCTTGAGTCCCTGGGGTGACAGGGCTTTCATGAGGGCGCTGAAACGTTTGGTTGCCGCCGTGTAGTTGCCGTCGCGGACTGCGGCGAAGAAACCGTTGACGGGCGCGTCGACGGCGTCGGCCTTGGCGGCGCATCGGGTGGCGGGAAGAATTGCGAGCGCGACCAGCGCAACGCAGAGGACGGACAGTCGCTTCAGCATCGATGCAGATTTGCAGACTCGATAAGGCTGTTCAATAAACCTCGCGAGTCGGCTAGGCGCCCGTGGTGGCGCCGGGGTTTTCTATGAAGCTGGCGATTGCGCCGATTACGGCGCCGTCGACATGGCCGGGCGTTTCGTACTCGGCCGGTCCCGGCTTGCCTGTGCCCGCGATGAAGAGATGGTTGAGCGTCGGGAATGTCTCGAACCGGACCTTAGCGTCGCCCTTGAGCCCGGTCTGCCAGTGGCGGATGTCCTCGTCGATGACCTGGTAGTCGCGCGAGCCGTGCAGAATAAGGATCGGCACGTCGAGGCTGCGCGCGATGGCGACTTCGTCGCGCGCGTCGAGGTCATAAAAGTACGAGGCAGGCGCGCCGAAGAAATATTGCGCGGGCGGCATCTTGTGCGCCGAGATTTCATCGGCCTGCCGCTCGAGTTGTGCGAGTTGTTCGGGCGACGCCTCGCCGAGGTATCTCATTTGCTGGACAATCACAGCCGGCAGCTTGCGGCCGAGCGGCGCAAGCAGCGCGATGCCGGCAACCGGCCACGCCTTCTTTGCGACATCGGGGGCGATCATCGCGCCGAGGCTGTGGCCGAGGACGAAAATTCTGTCGCGCGCAACATTCGGCTGCGCGCGCAGCAGCTTCACCGCGGCGACGCCGTCCTGAATGATCTCTTCCTCCACCGTGACCTTCTGCGGATCGAGCGTCTTGTAGGTGTACGTGCGCTTGTCGAATCGGAGCACGACGATTCCGCGCGTGCTGAGACCTTCGGCAATATCCTTGAAGATGTGATTGAAGAAGATAGTCTCGTCGCGATCGTTCGGGCCGGACCCTGCCAGCAGCGCGACCGCGGGGAACGGGCCGTCGCCGGTGGGAACCGTCAGGGTGCCCGGGGGGGTCCACGGAGCCTCGCCGACGGTGACGGCTTCAGCGCGGAACTTTGTTGCATCGGCGTAGGGCGGCGAGGTCGCGGGCGAGGACGACGCGCCAGGCTCGGTCGTCAGCGGTTTGAAGTAGAGCCCAGCGATTTCCTCGGTATGCGGCCTAACCGAGACCGTTGCCATCAGCTTGCCGTGCTCGAAGGTCAGCGCGACGCTGAAGACGTCGATGCCTGCAAGCATCCCTTGCTGGAGGACATGCCACTTCTGAAGATTGCCTTCGGTGGCGATTATTTGAAGCCATACTGCCGAGAGTTGGTCGGCGGAGAGCCCCTGCTTCATCGTGGGATCGAAATGTTCGGTGGCCTTGGTGAAGCGGCGATCGCGGAGCGCGGTGAAGAGTTCGTCGACGCGGTCGGCGGTGCTCGCATTTGCGGGGCTTGATGCCATCATGGCCGCCTCCAGCATGAGAATCGCAATCAGCACGAAAACTCGCAGTTTCGCCATGGCGGCGAGATTCGCACAGGGAATATTGAAAAAGAAGAGCGGCGGAAAAACGGGGACTCAGGCGGGCGGGGGTTTGGTTGCGACGGCGATGATGCGACCGCGCGCGGGATTTTCGCGTGGAGGATCTTCGGGCCGGCGGCGCGCGAGAAGGCTCTCGAGCTCACGCTTGATCTCCTCGCGAGCGGAGACCTGCAAATCCTTGGGCAGATGTCCGAGAAAATTGCCGAATGAACTGGCCTCGGCGAAATCCAGCACGCCGTCGACGGTCCAATTGCGCATCGAGTTGCTCACGCGCGTCTCGAGTATCGCGACGGCAAAGCCGTGGTCGAGCAGCAGCTTGCCGAGTTCGTCCTGGCTGACGCGATAGTTCTGGGCGGACTGCGCCTCGGGAAATTTACTGTAAGGCTCGCGCGCGAGCACTCTTTCTCTTATCACGTTGAGCTGTCGGCGGGCCTCCGGTGGCGCGGTCGTGAGGCCGAAGCGGCCGCCCGGTTTCAGCACGCGCAGGACCGCGCGGAGCGGGCCCGACTTCTCCGGCAGCCAGTGAAATACGGCGTTCATGTACACGACGTCGAAACTGTCGTCGGCAAATTCGCCGAGGTCGTCGGCGTTGCCGACCTTGAAGATCAGATTGGCGGCGCTGCGTTTTCTCGCAATCTCGACGCGGAGCGGCAGCGGATCGATGGCGACGATCGAGCCGGCGGGACCGACCAGGCCCGCTGCATACTCGGCGAGCATCCCGGTACCGCATCCGATGTCGAGGACGGTCTGGCCCGGCGCGACTTTCAGCGCGCGCAGTAGTTCCTGCCCGCCGCGGAATTGACGATCAGCGCTGACGCGTTCGTAGCGCTGTGCAAGATCTTCGGTATCGAGACTCAGACTGACGCCCGACATTTGCAATCACACCAAATGGGCAGGTCGCAGGAACTAGTTGGCGAAGATCATCTTCAGCTCTTCCATGATTTTTTCTTCAGGATGAGCCTTGGCGATCGACAACTCCTTGACGAGCAACGAGCGCGCCGTGTCGAGCATCTTGCGCTCGCCGAACGACAATTCCTTGTCGCTCTTGAGGACGAGCAGGTCGCGCAGCACCTTGGCGATTTCGAGCGGAGAGCCGGTTTTGATTTTTTCGGTGTATTCGCGGTAGCGACGATTCCACGTTTGCGTATCCACCTCTACCTTGCGCTGACGCAGGATACGGTAGATTTTTTCCACCATATCTTTTCCGATCACGCGGCGCAGGCCGACCGACTCGACGTTCTCGGTCGGAATCATGATGGTCATCTTCTCTGTGCCGAGGATTCGGAGCATGTAAAAACGTCGCTCCGTCCCGGAGATAACCCGCATCTGGATGTCTTCGATGACGGCAACCCCATGGGCGGGGTAAACCACCTTTTCACCCTTCTTGAACGGCAAATTCATCGCGATAATGGCATTCGACGGCAGGCCATGGATTTCGGACATGGGTTGATGACCGCCGAGTTCATGGGTTCATCACCGATCCGATCAGCCTGGAATGTAAAATGTAGTATGGCACAAAGTTAGCGGATTTGTAACCCCAGTCTCAAAAAGAAACTGAAGATTATCCAACGATAGAACGATGTTCGATGGTGGGCGACGAAAAGATCAGTCGAACCTTAGTTCCATGATGATAGCGTCTTCGCCGGGGCCGTAGTAGTGGCGTCTCAAACGCCGTTCTTCAAATTGAAACTTGCGGTAAAGCTGCCGCGCAGGGAGATTTGAGCGGCGAACTTCCAGCGTAACCATGTTCGCGCCGCTCGATTTTGCCTCGGAAATCGCTTCACTCATCAGAACTGTGCCGAGGCCGAGCCGGCGGGAATCGGGATGCACTGCGATATTGAGGATGTGGCATTCGTCGGCAATCAGCCATCGGCAGAGGAAGCCGGCAATCTGATCGCCGGGGACGGGCATTGCGAGCATGATGCGCGAGAAGGGCAGGGTCAGCTCACGTTGGAAGGAGGCCAGCGTCCATGGAGCGGGGAAGGCGAGCCGCTCGATCTCAATGATGCGCGGGAGGTCGCGTTCTGTGGCGTCCCGGATGTGGATCGCCATCTCAACCAAGCTCAACTGGACGGTCGCCGCGACTTAGGCTCGCGAAGACTCTTTCAGGCGGCGTGCTGAAACTCTGCCGCCTCGGCCTTGAGAACGATCACCTCGAGCACTTTGTCGCGCATCCGATGCTTGAACGCGCTGACCGGCTTGCCGAACTCGATGCGGGTCGTGAAGTCGGCCGGGAACGACGACGAGACGTAGGAAAGTCGGCGAAGCGTCTCACCGCGGACGCTCGCACTGACGGTGATCACGTTGTCGCCGACGACGATGTTGTAATCGTAGTCGGGCATCTCGTCGGGGAGATTCCAGAGCCGTTTGAGCGACGACGGCGGCAGCACGCGCGGCATCTCGAGCCGGACGAGGTACGCGTTGGCGTATTCGGCGACGGTGTAGACGGTGCCGTAGCGGCGATCGCGCTCGGTCTTGTCCTCGTGCATCGTGCCCTCGAAGCCGTCGAAGGCGACTTTGCGCTCGGTTTTGCGGCCGGCGCCGCCCGCGCGCGCGAGCATCGTTCCCAGCGGCGCGAGCGCTAGCCCATACCAGCATCCGCGATACGTCAGCTGATCGGCGGGCTTGGCGTGAATGACGCCCTCGCGCAGGCGCCACGCGGCCTCACCGGCGGCCAGCAATACGCCGAGCATGATCCATCCGCCGGTGCCTTGCGAAAACAGCTTGTCGCCGAGCGCGACGGCGAACGCAGTCAGAAGTGCGGGATAAAGAATCAGATTCAGAATCATGTTGAGCGCGGTCGAGCGGACTCGCGAGAATCCGCCGGTGGTGCCGACGGCGTGCTCGAGCTGCGCCTTGACGCCATCGGGCATTGCACCGAGCACAGGCTCGGCAAGGCGAAACGCTATCTGTACAGGGACGGGCGCAGTGTTCACGGGCGAGGCGTCGACCGACGCGAGTACGGTGTCGAAATCGGTGTCGAGCTCGCCAGTGAAATGTTTCTCACCGACGGCACCGGGCAGCGCGCCGATATCTTTCGGCAGATGCATCATCGCGAGACCCGCCGCCGCGACCGGCGCTGGCGCAGCCGCTGCTGGAGCCGCCGCGGGCTTAGGCGCGGGCGCGGGAGCCGCAGGCTTGCTGGCAGCGGGGGCGCCGTTGGCGGTAGCCTCGGCGCCGGCGCCATCGGCGTGCGCAGGTGCGCCGCCTTCCTTGCGGAAACGCGATGGTGCGTCGTCGGGGAAAGTCGTCTCGGGATGGAGTTCTCGGGCGCGCTGCAGCAGGACGCCTTCAGTTTCGAGATTGGCGGGATCGGGGATGCAGCAATCTACCGGGCATACGGCGGCGCAAGCTTCATGATCGTGAAAGCCGACGCACTCGGTGCACTTCGACGGTACGATGTAATAAATGTCCTGTGCGATGGCGGCGCCGGGCGTGCCATTCAGTTCCCATGGAACTCCGCCGGCATAAATCGCGGTGTTGGGGCATTCGGGCTCGCACGCTCCGCAGTTGATACATTCGCTCGTGATCGTCGTCGCCATCTCGTGACCGGACCTCAGCTAGAATGATGTTGGAAAGCTGACCAGGAAAACGCGTCGCAACACTGGTCTCCGACCATGACGATAACTGCTGAAAGTTTTGTCTGTCAATCACGCTCGATTCAATTTCGCTAATGGGCAGGCTCGAACAGCTCTCGCCATTTGAACGAACGGACGACGAGATGTTACGAACATAACCGTTGCGGTTCTCTCGCCTTGCGTTCGTAAAGGGGTTTTGCAACTATTGGCGGGATTAGTCGTGCAGTCCCGCCTGTTGCATCTCTACTGACAGTATACGGGGCTGGTTGTTGACCTGAACCACTGGAGGAAAGCTCGATGAAAACAATGTTAAAGGTACTTGGTGTCGTGGCCGTGACAGCGCTCGTAAGTGCTTGCGGCCCTGATATGAAGGTGATCCAGAACGCGACCGATCGCGCGCAGGCGGATGCGACCAAGGCGGACGCCTCGGCCAACGCAGCGGAAGCGTCGGCGAATCAGGCGGCGCAGGCGGCTCAGCAATCGGATCAGGCGGCGAGCGATGCCGAAGAAGCAGTCCGTCGCGCCAACGACGCAGTGTCGCGGCTCGAGGCAGCGTTCTCGACCTCGGTTACGAAGTAGTCAGTTAATTTCAGGTTAGTTAAAGCGGTGGCGAAGGGAGCATGCTCCATTCGCCACCGCTTAGTCTTGTCTGCTCTCTTGTAATTCCAAGCCTATCGACACTTGAGGCTAGTCGTCGTCCGACGACTCTTTGTCGGCAGGATTTGCCGCATGCCTTAGCGCCTTGCGGACGCGCTCGCGCAACGTGTCGTCGTTTTCGATTTTGTTCTCGAGCGACCTGAACTGCGCGACCGTCAGACCCTGCTTCGACGCGGCCTGTTCGACCGTCAGGTTGTGATCTTTCTGCATCGCCTCGTAGACGCTGATGTACTTGTCGACCTGGCTGGTGGGAACGTCCTTGTCGTCGTCGGCGCTATCTTCCTTCTCCGGCGGTTCGGCGTTGGGATCGGCCGCGATTAGCATCGGGGATTTCTGCGATGCGTCGAGCCGGTGCGAGGCGATGGCTGACGCAGACTGCGTCGGCGCCGCGAGCGCGCAATCCGGCATCCAGAGCAGTCCGCAAACTAGTCCTATCGCCGCGATTGTCGCGCCGCTCATGAGTTTGCCCGGGTAAGGCTCGTTGATTTGATGCACCTTGAATGGCCACCTCCGGAAATCCAGCAGTCCTGCACAGACCATCCTTGCACGCCCCGCGCAATTCATAAAGGCGCTGATTCTGGATTTCCGCTTGGCCGCAAAAAATGAGAAATACTAGTTTGCGGACGCGTCCAGGAGTCACGGGCGCGATTGAACAGCGCAGGAGTTCAGACGTGAAACGAAACCGCGGACCCGTAATCGACGCGCTGCTGCATAGCGACGAGCCATCGATTCGATGGAAAGCGATGGTGCAAGTCGTCGGCGAGAGTTCAGATTCGCGAAAGGTCAAAGACCTGCAGAACGAAATCAGGGACTCGCCGCGCGCGCGGGCGTTGATTGCAGGACGCGACCGCAAGCTCGTTCGCGAGCAGTACGTTTATGCTAGTTGGCGCGGCGCCCATTGGACGCTCGCAGCGCTGCGTGAGATTGGCTACCCGGCCGGTGACGAGTCGCTGCTACCGATGCGCAACCAGGTGCTCGACCGCTGGCTGGACACTTCCTTCTATATGGAGTTCGAATCCAAGGTCGCAGTGCCGAAGAATCGAAGCCCCGAGGGCGTCCCGTTGATCCAGGGGCGGTATCGGCGATGCTGCTCGCAGCAGGGCAACGCGCTCTATTCGATCGAGAGGCTCGGTCTCGCGGACAAACGCAGCGACGCGTTGGCCGAGCGCCTGATGCATTGGCAGTGGCCGGACGGCGGATGGAATTGCGATCGCAAGCCGTCGGCGCACGTCTCGTCGTTCAACGAGTCGCTGCTGCCGATGCTCGGGCTCGCGACTCACGCAGAGCGCGGGGACAAGTTGGCTCGCGCGTCCGCGGTGAAAGCTTCGGAGGTTTTCCTAAGCCGGCGGCTCTACAAGAGACTCACCGACGGGACATCGATCTCACCCCACATGACGCGCCCGAAGTACCCGCGCTACTGGCATTACGACATGCTCGGCGGACTCGTGGCGATGTCAGAGATGGGATTGATCAAGGATCCACGCTGCGCCGATGCGCTCGATCTGCTCGAACGCAAGGAGTTGCCGCGCGGCGGATGGGCTGCGGAGGGGCGCTTCTACAAGGTGTCGCAGACCACCGACTTCAGCACGCGCTTCGGATCGATTTCCTACGTCGACTGGGGCGGCGCCGGCAAGGCCAGAATGAACGAGTGGATCACCGCCGACGCGCTCTACGTCCTGCGCGCTGCAGGCCGCATCTAGCAACTTCCTGACAGGGACCCTACGAGTACTCAGGGTAAACTCCGTCCCGCATCCTCCCCTATCACTGGGTGCAGGGGTCATCCCTGCCGAAGGAAGCGTGAAACCCACCGCGGGTTTCACGTTAGAATTAAGTCTCTTACATTTGATCCCTGCCCACTTGCATCTCGGGGCGCGATAATTAGATTCTTAGCGGTTCAGCGGACCGTCGATGCGGCGGTACGCCGAATTGAATCCAATCGCAGAGAACAACACGGAGATTTATCTACATGCCGGCCAAAACGGTTGAGCTGCACGAGAGGGCGCGAGTCGGAATTGTGAAAGGAGCGACGCTGGTGGCGGAAGCTGCGCGCGTAACGCTCGGGCCTAAGGGCCGCAACGTGATGATCCAGCGGAGCTTCGGCGCGCCGACCGTCACCAAGGACGGCGTGACGGTGGTCAAGGAAATCGAACTTGAGAACCGCTTCGAGAACATGGGTGCGAAGCTGATTCGCGAGGTCGCGCAGAAGACCTCCGACGTGGCCGGCGACGGCACCACCACGGCAACGGTGCTGGCGGGCGCGATCGTGCGCGAGGGAATCAAGCTGCTGGCGGCGGGATTCCCAGCGATGGAACTGCGGCGCGGAATCGAGGCGGCGGTGGTCAAGGCGGTCGCGGCTATCAAGGAGATGTCGCGGCCGGTGAAGGAGCGCGATCGGCTCGAGCAAGTCGCGACGGTCTCGGCCAACGGCGACAAGTCGATCGGCAAAATTGTTGCCGACGCGATGGACAAGGTTGGCAAAGAAGGCGTGATCACCGTCGAAGAGGCGCGCGGGCTGGATACGGTGCTCGACCTCGTCGAGGGTATGCGCTTCGATCGCGGCTACCTGTCGCCGTACTTCGTCACCAACGCTGACAAACTGACAACTGAGCTCGACGAGCCGCTGATCCTGTTCCACGAAAAGAAACTGTCGAACCTGCGCGAGATACTGCCGCTGCTCGAGAGCGTCGTGCAGACCGGGCGCCAACTGCTGATAATCGCGGAAGACGTCGAGAGCGAGGCGCTGGCCGCACTGGTCGTCAACAAGCTGCGCGGCACGATCAAAGTCGCGGCGGTCAAGGCGCCGGGCTTTGGTGATCGGCGCAAGGAAATGATGCAGGACATGGCGATCCTCACCGGCGGCACTCTGATCGCAGAGGAGCTGGGAGCGAAAATCGAGAACATCGAGATCGCGTCGCTCGGCAAGTGCAAGCGAGTGCTCATCGACAAGGACAACACCACCATCATCGGCGGCGCCGGCAAGAAGGCGGATATCCAGGGACGAATCGAATTGATCCGCCGCCAGATCGAGGAGACCACCTCCGATTACGATCGCGAGAAGCTGCAGGAGCGGCTGGCAAAGCTGACCGGCGGCGTCGCCGTGATCAAAGTCGGCGCGGCGACCGAAGTCGAATTGAAGGAAAAAAAGGCGCGCGTCGATGACGCCGTGCATGCGCTGCGTGCGGCGGTCGAGGAAGGGATCGTGCCGGGTGGTGGCGTCGCGCTGGTGCGCGCGATCGCTGCGGTCGAATCGCTCAGACTAAGTGAAGACAAGAAGGCCGGCGCGGGAATCGTGGCGGCCGCGATGTCGGAACCGCTCAAGCAGATCGCGCGCAACGCGGGCCACGAACCGGAAATCGTGCTCAACGCGGTGCTCGAAGGCAAAGGCGATTTCGGTTTCAATGCCGCGACCGAAGTTTACGAAGACCTGGTCAAGTCGGGAGTCCTCGATCCGGCCAAGGTGGTGCGCTCGGCGCTCGAGAACGCGGGCAGCGCAGCCTCGATGATGCTGACGACCGAGGCCGCTGTCGCCGAAGCGCCGAAGAAGCCGGCGCCGATGCCATCGATGCCCGGCGGCGGCATGGGCGGCATGGGTGGCGGCATGGGAGGTATGGGCGGAATGGGTGGCATGGGCGGAATGGATGACTTCGGCGGCGACGACTTCTAGTAGTAGCGCTCCAGGTTGTCTATCGCACGATAGTCTTGAAGGGTTCCCGCGGGGACGAAGAAAGCAATCATGCGGGAACCAGACGAAAGGTGTATCGAATAGTTGATTTCACGCGCGCAATAGCTACATCCGTAAACAGTTACGAGTAGCTACTTACGACTGTGCGGATCGCAAGAAGATTGGCGATGATGCTGAATATCCCACTGTGAGTGCACGTAAATGAACTCTGCATCACTTGTCCACTAGTGAGATTAAAGCGCATCTTCATAGCACACAGTCGAAACATGCAAAATAAAAATAGCCAGTTGGGTCAATGTACTTCGAGTAGCAATTCGCACGACTGAGGCTTGCATAGGGTCGGGAGTTTGTGAGACAAATTGAGAGTCTTAAAGCAGGAGCCCGTGAACGTGACTTAGCAACACTCCTGCGCATTCCTGAGGAGGAAAAAATGGAAGGGTTAATGAGAAAGTCTTCTAAACTGGTCGGTCTTGCCGGGGCTGTGTTGGCCCTTTCGTTGCTCGGTGGATGCTCCTCGAACGAGCCGACTCCGGAACAGCGCGCCGTCAACGCGGCAAACCAGGCTGATCAAGCTGCGGCGCGTGCAGATGCGGCCGCGCAGAAGTCGGCAGCGTCGGCAGCGCAGGCCCAGGCGGCAGCGAGCCGCGTAGAGCAGGCGGCCAGCGATGCGAAGGCGGCTGCGGATCGCGCAGAGGCAATCGCGTCGAAGACCATGTCCGAGCCGCGTCGTCATGTCCACTACCACACTCACCATCACGCAGCTGCGGCAGCTCCGTCCGATGCGGGTGCGGCACCTGCGGACAGTGGCGCAGCGCCGGCACCGGCTCCCGCGACTCCGTAATTTAGTTCAGGCTTGATAACCACGAGGGCGGTTGCTTCGGCAGCCGCCCTCGTTCACGTATCTGTCCACCGCCGGACTGACTAGTCAGTTCCGGCTTTTGACTATTCGGATTTCAACTCGCGAAAGTTACTATCACTTTCAGCGACTCTGGCTTTTGTGCGGTCGCGAACGCTTCGGTGATTTGCGCGAGCGGAAACCGATGCGTCACCAGTTCCTTCGCATTGATCACACCGCTCTCGACCAAAGAAAACGCTTCGCGCGTTTCGTCGGGGCCGCATGAGTAGCTTGGCACGAGCCGGGTTTCGTTGAAGTAGAGATCGTGCGGCTTGACTAGCAGCTCGTCGTCGGGCGGCGTCGCGGTAAATTGAACGATAGTCGCGCCCTTGCCGGCGGCAGCGATGCCCGTGGCGATAGCCTTCGAGGTGCCGGGTCCGACGATCACGACGTCGGCCATCGCACCGTTGGTGATTTCGCGCACCTGCTCGACCAGGTTGTCGCCTTCGACGACGATCCCGCGATCGGCTCCGAGTTCGATCGCGCGTCGGGCGCGCGAATGGAACAGGTCGGCGCCGATGATCGTGCCGGCGCCTAGATGCCGCGCGAGCTTCACGTGCATCATGCCCATGATGCCCAGCCCGATGATCAGAATCGACTCGCCAGCCTTGAGGCCCGATCGCTTGAGCGACTTGACGACGCATGCGGCCGGCTCGATCAGCACACCGTCGGCGTCGGCGATCGAGTCCGGGAGGCGCAACGTATCGCGCTGGTTGGCTGCGCTCACGAGAAAATATTCGGCCATCCCGCCCGGCACGATATTGGTCGCGCGCCACGTCGCGCACTGCACGTATTCGCCGCGCCGGCATGCCGCGCATTGAAAGCATGGCGCATGATGATGCACGAACACGCGGTCGCCGGTTTTGAAATCGCGCACCGACGCGCCGGTCTGCTCGACGACGCCGACCGGCTCGTGGCCGAGCACGAGCGGCGCCTTGCGCTTGATGTACCAGGGCATGATGTCGCCCGAGCAAATGCCGCACGCGCTCGCGCGAACAAGGATATCGCCGTCGCCAACCACCGGCCGCGCACTTTCTTCGACGCGAATGTCGCCAAAATCGTAAAGCCGAGCTACCTGCATAAAGTTACCGCCATGTTAGAATCGCATCATGCCACGGCCGAAATGCCCGCCGATAGCTGCCGACATCATTGCCGAGATTGGCGACAAGATCGTTTTGATCGAGCGCAAGAATTTTCCGTTGGGTTGGGCGATACCCGGCGGCTTCGTCGATTTCGGCGAGACGGTCGAGGCTGCTGCGGTGCGCGAGGCGCGCGAGGAGATCTCGCTCGAGGTCGAGCTGCGCGCGATTCTCGGCGTGTACTCGCGGCCCGATCGCGATCCGCGCGGGCAGACGATCACGGTGGTGTATGTGGCGCGCGCGTCGGGGATGCCGCGCGGCGCCGACGATGCGAAGAATGCCGCGCTGTGCGACGCGCGCAATCCGCCGTCCCCGCTCGCATTTGATCACGTGGAGATTCTCGCCGACTACGTTCATTGGATCGACACGGGTGAATTTCCAACTCCGTGGCGCAAGCACTAGGGATCCGACTGCACGCGTGCGCGATGGATTAGTGCACCGCCCAGGAACGCAGCCAGCAGCACCGAAAATTCCGGATGCGGGATCGCTTTGATTAGCGCAGTCGCGATACATCCGGCGAGAATTGCGCCGCCGGCGATCAACGCGGTCTGGCGGGCGGGTTCGCTTCGCCGGAGTCCGTCCCACGCTGCGAGTATCCCGAAGAGATACGCGGGCAGCAGCAGAATGGTCTCCTGGATCCATGCGAGCGGCGAAATCAGGAGTGCGAGCGCGATCCACAGTCCGAACAGGAGTCCGTCGAGGTCGGCGCGTTCGCGGGATTTGATCGTCGCGATAGCGGCGACCGCCAGCAGCGCGAGGTCGACGAGCGCGGTGATAGCCATGACTGGGAACATCGGCGCCGTGGCGATCGTCGTGCCGGCGATGTGCGCGACGCTTCTCCGCACAAAAGCGAGCACAGTGAGTTCCGCTTCCGCTACTTTCTCATAGGAAACGGAGAGTCCGTGCGTGACGAGCTCGAGCCAATGAACCGGATGCGTCAGCATCACACCGGCGACGAAGAATCCGATCGCCCACAAGAGCGAGCGCCATCGGCGGCCGAACAGAAAATATCCACCGACCGTTACCGGATAAAGTTTCAGCAGCGCCGCCAGCGCGAGACAGAATCCCGCGGCCACGTGCTGCTCGCGCCGCGCGCAGAACCATGACGCAATCAGCAGCACCAGCAGCATTCCGGTGACTTGCGCATAGACGAGCTGGCCGACGTACTGGCGCGAAAGCAGTGAGAGTGAAAGCACGATGATCGTCGCCGGCGCGCCAAGCGCCGGATCGCTCCCGCGCGCGAGCATCAGCACGGCCGCCACCAGGCATAACAACTGACTGGCTTGCCAGATCCAGAAGGCAGTCTTCTGGTCGAGGCGGGAGAGCGGTGAAAATACCTCGATGAAAAACGGGGTGTTGTTACATGCGCGCGGGCGCGGCAAGCCCGGCCGGAAATCGAGCGGCTTACTCTGCACGACCCACGGATCGCTGCCGTTGGAATAGTCAGTCCACCAATTGTAGAAGGTGACGAAATCGAGGTCGTTGTAGCGGTACGCGGCCGCGGGGATGCGTTGGGCGAGTGAGAGCGCAGCGACGATTGCAAGAATCGTCGCCGCGGTGATTGTGATCGGAAGCCGCCGGATAGAGATGCGCGGACCAGAGGGACCGCCCATCGCGGCTAGCGCTTGAGCTTCGCGACGGCGCGCTCGATGCGATCGAAAGCCTCGTTCAGATTCTTCACCGAGGTGGCGTACGAGAGGCGGACGTGATTGGGAGCGCCGAAGTCGTTGCCGCCGACGAGCGAGACGTGCGCTTCGTCGAGCAGAAATGCGGCGAGCGTGTCGCCGTCGGTGATCGTCTTGTCGCCGAAGCGGCTGCCGAGCAACTCCGACACGTTGGGGAAAGCATAGAACGCGCCCTGCGGAATGTTGGGCAGCTTGAAGCCGGGGATGCGGCGCACGCGATCGACGACCAGCGCGTTGCGCTCGCGGAACGCCTCGAGCATCGGCTTGAGCGCGTCCTGCGGACCAGTGAGCGCCTCGATGGCGGCGGCCTGCGTGATGGAATTGGGATTGCCGCTGTTCTGACTCTGCAGGCGGCCTGCGGCGGCGATCGCTTCCTTCGGGCCGGCCGCGAATCCGATGCGCCATCCGGTCATCGCGTAGGTTTTCGACAGCGAGTTGAAGACGATGCCGTGGGACTTGAGGCGCGGCTCGATGTGGAACAGGTGCGGCGCGAATTCGCCGTACGCGATGTGCTCGTAGACGTCGTCGGACATCACCCAGATGTCGGTGTCGACCAGCACGCGCGCGATGGCGGTGAGTTGTTCGGGGCCGTAGACGGCGCCGGTGGGATTCGACGGCGAGTTGAGCATGATGCCGCGGGTACGCGGCGTGATCGCGCGACGCAACGCCTCGGGCTCGAGCATGAAGCCGCCAGCCTCGGAGCAGGGCACGAATTTGGGTTCGGCGCCGGCGAGCGAGACCATCGCGGCAAAGCTGACCCATGCGGGCGTCGGGATGATGACCTCGTCGCCTTCGTCGAAAAGCGCGTTGATGACGTTGGCCTCGGCCTGCTTGCATCCGGCGGACGCGATTATCTCGGCGGGCTCGTAGGTGAGGTTGTTGTCGCGCTTGAGTTTGAGCTGGATCGCTTTTTTGAGCGCGGCGGTTCCGCCGACCGCGGTGTACTTGGTCTGGCCTGCGGCGAGGGCCTTGTCGGCGGCGCGCTTGATGTGATCGGGAGTGTCGAAGTCGGGCTCGCCGGCGGCGAGCGAGATGACGTCGATGCCGGCGAGTTTCATCTCGGTGGCGCGGGCGTCGGCGGCCAGCGTGGCGGAGGGCTTGATGGCGGCGATTCTGCGGTTGAGTTTGAGCATTGGTTTACAGGAGTAACCTTGCGTGGCGGGCCGAGGCAAGGGAAACGTTGTTCTAAAGTGGCAGATGGGGGAATTTTCTGAAATTTTTGTTTCTCCTCGATCTCTTCCGCCGAGTGGAAGCGTTTCGATTGAGGGATCGCAGTGGCGGGGCGATTCGATCGAGGGGCCGTGGGGAGTGAAGGTGATTGGATTCGAGGTGAGAGTGGGGGAGGGAGTCATGGATCGGATTATGGCAGATCGAGATGACAGCGGTTGGCATGTGGAGACAATCGCCTGCGCGGCGGGCGGCAGGGGTGACCCCTGCACCCGGTGGAAGAAATCGCGAAAGGTTGAGGACAACCTTTCGCTCTCGCGGTTTGCTGGTGGTGTCATTCCAGGCGGAGCGTGTTCCCCTCGCCTGTCAGGGAGAGGATCGAAGGTGAGGGTCCTTATATAGCGGTAATCGAATGGCCGCCTCGACGGGAAAACTTTCCTCGGCGCACGCATTCAGTGGGTTCGAAGCGGCGTTTGGGCATTCAACGCGGCCAATACTCTGGGCAAGTCAGTTAGTTTCCCCCAAATCCGAAATTTTTTGCCATTCTTAAGAGTTACGACAATCTGCCGACTCCCCGGAAGATTCACGACTCGGGAATTCGCTACATCCGAAGAAGCAATTTCCTGCTGCCGTCCCAAGGAATTGACAAGTATTGCGTTGCGCTTGACCGTTACGGAGGTTGCCGCAGCCATGAGAGCCGCTGCGCGCAGCGCGAGTAGGCCCTTGGGGACTTTCATTTCTTGCCGCAGGGACAATTGCTGACGGCTTCAAGGGTCTTCGCGACGCCTGCTGATATACCTCCGCTTACTAGTCCAATGCCCCGCCGGCTCAATCTGTCCACGTTTTGCTGATGGGAAAATCTGTAGCGGAAAGCCGTCGAAAGAATTCTTCGTTCACAGACATGAGAAAAATCAAAGAGAACGATCCTGCCAAGAGGCCTATCGGGATCTGGAAGATGGCGAAGAGGGCTGCCTCTGCCAGCAGTAGGAGGATAACGATGCCGCTCACTAACCACGAGTGAGTACCACTCCACGTTTGTACTGATCTCATCCCGGGGCTGGAATGAGACCAAAGGTGCACGGACTCACGCATGGAACGACTAGTGGGGCTGTAGAGAAATGCCTCCTCCGCGGCGAAAAGTGTAACGACGAACAGTTGAAGCCAGGGTGAACTCATCCGATAACTAAAGCATACGACGGTCGCGCCGAACGTGAAGAGTAGTAGTCCGAAAAGGGTTGAGTCAGAGAGCTTTGCCAGGTAGGGATTGTGCCTATACATCGCGAGTTCCTGCTATGTGTTTGTTACGCGCTTGGCTATGAACGTTCGAATCGGCGGCAGCTCGACCGGCACCCGCGGTCGTCCAGCGGTTCACTCAACATCTTTTCGCGCATGAGCGCAAATCGCGCGCACACGCGCTCATTCGCGGAATCGTATGTGAAACCCGCGGTGGGTTTCACGCTTCCTTCGGCAGGGGTGACCCCTGCACCCGGTGGGAGAAATCGCGAAAGGTTGAGGACAACCTTTCGCTCTCGGGGTTTGGTGCTCGTGTCATTCCAGGCGGAGCGAAGAATCCGAGAGCACCTCGCTCTCCAAAGAAGGCATTTTCGCCTCGCCTCGACCGGCGATTTGCAGGGACGGGCTCCGACAGGAACGTGGCTGCGACGGAACGAAGTTTTGCGCTCGAGGGGCCTTTGACGATCGCTTTGGTCCTATCCAGACGTACTTGCAAAGTGCGGCCAGCGCATCTCCGCCATTTGTCGGTAGCGCGCCGGTTTGATTAACTGACTGTATGAAGACCCGCCATCCCGTCATAGTCCCCGACGACCGCACGATCTCCGTATACATGGCATCCGGAGCGGTGATCCGCTTGCGACCGAACGAACTGGTCGGGTGGCCCGTGAGCGATCTGAAGCCGAACCGCCGGAATCTGATCGAACTGACCGAGCAGGCCAATGCCGCGACTTTCAAATCTTCGAAGCGACACCGCGCTCAGTGAATCCTGTCCGTCACTTGTCGGTCCCCGAACCCAGCTTCAATCCCGAACCGTCAGGGACGGCGGTGAGGCGCGGTTGACTGTACTCCCGGATTGTTCGCTTCGCTCTAGAATGACACAAGGATCGGAGTGCGATGCACGGAGGGCGGAGGCTGGATTCTTCGCTGCGCTCTGAATGACACGAAATCAGAGTGCGATGCAGAGAGGGTGGAGACGCGGGCGGGATTCCCTTGCTTCGCTCTGAATAACACAAGGATGAGAGTCGGGGGCGGAATCTTGAATCGCGCGCGAAAAGAATCGCGCGCTGCGCGTGCCCTCACCCGCGCCTTCGGCGCGGCCTCTCCCGCAGAGCGGGCGAGGCGGATAATCGGTGGCGCGGAACGCCACATCCTGCGTTGACGGAATAAATTCCGTCCTACATTCTCGGCTAGCAGGGAGAGGGGAAGAAGGAGTAGGACACGTGGCGCGTAGGATGCGGGGAACACCTAACCCCTAACCCCTTCCCCTAGTGGAAGGGGGACAATCGAAGACAGGGGGAATGCGGCGCGGTGGTCCTCCTTCGAGATCGACCGCCTTGGACGAGCGCTTTGGTCCTAGCCAGACTTACGTGCGAAGTGTGGGGGGCGGGGGAGGTTAATTGACATCGGGGTGGTGGCCTGAGAGAGTCGGCCAAACACATCGCCAGAGTTAGTTTGGAGCTGGTGGGAATTTGCCAAGGCGGCTGTCGCGCCGCCGGGAGGGGTCCATGGCAGATCGAAGTCGGCAGTTTAGTCTTGCGGCAATTGCGCTGTTGTCATTTTTGTTGCTGGCGATGCCGGGGATGGCGCGCGCTGCGACTTTTACCGTGAACAACACTCTCGATAGCGGGATGGGAAGTCTGCGCGACGCGATCAATAACGCGAACGGCGCGCCGACAGTTCCCAATACGATCAATTTCACCGTGAGCGGGACGATAACGCTGCTGAGTGCGCTACCTGCGATCGCGAACACTTCACCGGGCAGCTTGACGATCGATGGCAGCGGAGAATCCATCACGGTGGATGGCGCGAACTCGTTTCAAATATTCGCCGTGAACACGGACGCCACTGCGACGGTGAAATTTCTGACCCTGGCTCGCGGCTCGATGCCGCCCTTAGGATTGGGCGGCGCAATTGCGAACGATGGCACCCTGAGCGTCATCAACGTCACGTTTTCGAACAACCAGGCGGGCTCCGGCGGCGCCATCTTCAACGACGGCACATTGAGCGTCACCAACAGCACGTTTGCGAACAACCAGGCGGTTTCCGGCGGCGCTATCACAAATAGTACTGTCCTGCTCCCCTTATCGCCGCCGCCCGCAACGTTGAGCATCACCAACAGCACGTTTACATCCAACCTATCGCGCCCGTCTGACGGTGCCTTTGGCAGCGGCGGCGCTATCGCCAGCGACGGCATAGTGATCGTCACAAACAGCACGTTTTCGGACAACCAAGCTGCTGGCGATTCACACGGCGGTGGGAACGGCGGCGCAATCTCCAATGTGCAAAACGACTTTACAATACCGGCACCGACCCCGGGGACGCTAATCGTTACCAACACCACCTTTTCGGGCAACCAGTCCTTCGCCGGCGGCGGCGCAATCGTGACTGAGGACAGTAACGCCAGTCTCAAAAGCACCATTCTGGCGGCGAGCACCGGCGGCAATTGCAAAAATTTCGGCCCCGCGATTGCCGATGCCGGCTACAATATCGCGGACGACAACACCTGCGGCTTCAGCGGCACCAGTGTCAACAACAGTACGACGCTTCATCTGGATCCCGCGGGCCTGGCGAACAACGGCGGGCCGACGCAGACGATCGCGATCGAGCCGAATAGCGAGGCCCTGGATTTTGTTCCGGTAGCCAGTTGCACCGACCAATCGTCGCCGACGCCCTTGCCGGTGACGACCGATCAGCGCGGGTTGCCGCGGCCCGATTTCGGGAATCCCAACTTCTGCGACGCCGGTGCGTTTGAGTTGCAGACGATGCCATTTGCGCTCGCGCCGAACAGCGAGCGGTTGCAGATAGCGCGCGGCACCACTCTCAATTCGGACCAGGTCAATATGGCGTTTACCTTTATCGAGAACGGTATCCCGGCGTGCGACGCGGCGGACAATGCGTTCAACGGTATCACTGTCGTTCTCGAGCATGGCACCTGCGCCTCGCTCGACAATGCCGCGATAGTGATGAACCTGAGTCCCTGGATGGTGCATACGGTGAATCACGCGATCTACGGAACTTTCTTCGGCGCGGTAGGACCGACGACACTCTCGGCCCGGATGGTGCAGTTGCCGACTCCGGCGGCGCCCGCATGCGGTGAATGGACGCTGAATATCGAGATAGCAGGAGCCGACACTGAGCCGTTCGGCAACGGGCCGTTCGCGCTGATACTGAGCAACCCGGATGGGGATCAAGGATGCTTCGATATTACGAATGCGATAGTCGGCGGGCAGCTTCCTGTGCCGCCGCATACGGTGAGGCGCCGCGTGCGGAGGTAGGAGGGGGAGAGGAGGAGAGACGCCTCCGCGGCGGGCGGCAGGGGTGACCCCTGCACCCAGTGTTAAGAGAAGAGGAATCGCGAAATCGCGCGGACGCGCTTTCGCTCCCAAGTGGGGTAATAGAAGGAGAGAATGGGCGTGCTTGGGATCGAGACTCGTTCGGGAGCATCCGCATAGTGGCAAAGTACGAAAGGCTTAGTCCGCTCGATAGGACCTTCTTGGACCTCGAATATCCTGAGACGCATATGCATGTGGCCGGCGTCACTATCTTTGAGGCCGGACCGTTGCGGACTGCGGATGGCGGAATCGATATTGAGAAGATTCGGCGCTACGTCGCTTCGCGGTTACATCAGATGCCGCGCTACCGGCAGAAGATCGCGCGCATACCGATCGAGAACCATCCGGTGTGGGTCGATGACGAGCGCTTCAACCTCGAGTATCACGTGCGGCATACGGCGCTGCCACGGCCGGGCGGCGACGCACAACTCAAGCGGCTGGCCGGAAGGATCGTGTCGCAGCAACTCGATCGCGGAAAGCCGCTGTGGGAACTGTGGATCGTCGAGGGACTCGACGGCGATCGCTTCGCCATGATCAGCAAAACCCATCATTGTATGATCGACGGAATTTCAGCGGTCGACCTGGCGACGGTGCTGCTGAGTCCGTCCGCCGACGCGACGATTCCCAATGCGGCGCCATGGCGTCCGGAGCCTGCGCCGTCGGGCACCGAGTTGGTGATGGAAGAGGCGCGGCGGCGGCTGGCGAGCCCGCTCGAATTCGGCAAGGCGGTGCTCGGCGCTATGCAGAATCCCGCGGAGACAGCGGAGAGCGTGACCGAACAGATTTCGGCGGTGACGGAAACGCTCGGCGCCGGGTTGTTCCCGGCGTCGGAGTCGCCGTTCAATAAGCCGATCGGACCCCATCGGAGATTCGACTGGACTGCGATCGAGCTGGCGGACGTCAAGCGGGTGAAGAACGCGCTCGGCGGGACGGTCAACGACGTGGTGCTGGCGACCGTCGCGGGCGCGGTCGGATCGTTCCTGGGCGGGCGCGGATTTTCCGCGGAGGCAATCGCGGGACTGGATTTTCGCGCGATGGTACCGGTCAGTATCCGCGCATCGTCGGAGCGGGGCACGCTCGGAAATCGAATCGCGTCGTGGGCGGCGCGCCTGCCGATCGGAGAAAAAGATCCGCGGCGGCGGCTACAGGCAGTGCGCGACGTCACCGCCGATCTCAAACAATCGCGGCAGGCGATGGGCGCGGAGGTGCTCGCGCGGGTCAGCGAATGGACGGTGCCGACGCTGCTGTCGCTGGCGATGCGGCTGGCGGCGCGGGCGCGATCGTTCAACCTGACGGTCACCAACGTGCCGGGGCCGCAGCTACCTCTATATATGATTGGCTCGCGGATGATGGCGGCGTATCCGCTGGGGCCGTTGTTCGCCGACCAGGCGCTCAATATCGCGTTGCTCAGTTACGACGGCCGGTTGCATTGGGGACTCAACGCGGACTGGGATGCGTTGCCAGATCTCGGCGATTTGGTGGAGGCGATTCGAGCGTCGTTCGAGGAGTTCGTGCGCGTGATCGGGGGGTAGAAGAAGTAATCGCCTCCGCGGCGGGCGGCAGGGGTGACCCCTGCACCCAGTGTTAAGAGAGAAAGGAAATCGCGAAATCGCGCGGACGCGCTTTCGCTCGCTCCAGGGGGGTCACGGCGGGCGGCATCGACACCGTCGCGGGGGTGGGACCCCTGCACCCGGTGTTAAGAGAAGATGGGAGTCTTGGGGGCGCGCGCGATGGTCAGCTCGAGCATCCGCCGTCGAAAGGACTTTTGACCTTTCCGCCACCCGAGCAGACCGAAGCCGCGGAATCCGAACCCTCGGCCTGGCCACCGGCGGGTGCCGTGGCTTTCACGACTGAGCCGGGATTTGAACATTCAGAGACCGCCTCCGCGCCGACGCCATTGGCGGTAGATTCTACTTTGCATGCCGCTTCGGAAATAGCGACTGCAAGCCCGTGGTTGTCAGCCTTTGCGACTACCGAACCGCCGTTTCCTTCGCATCCAGTTTCGCCAACTTCGCCGCCATTTGAGGCGGTCGCGGTTACCTTGCAGTGGGCATCAGCTTCCACCTCAGCGAATCCATTGCTGCTGACTTTCGTCGAAGCGTTACCACCGTCCGTGGCGAGGGCTTCCGAGTTGAAGTCGCCGGGGCTGCTCGGGCTGCCATTGATGGTCGCGGTAGCTTTGGAGCCACTCTCCGCAACGGCCTCGGCCTTGCTGCCGGCACCCGACGAAGTTGTCTTGGCCGAAGAATTGCCCTGGGCGGTCGACAAAGACTCACTGCCTAACTTTGCGGTCGCGCTGGCCTTGGAGGAATCGTCGGTCGCTGCCTCGGCCTCACTGCTGTCAGTGGCGCTGGCTTTCGAATTGGAACCGTGGTCGGCGATGGCCTCAGCCAGGCTGGTGGATTCCGCGGTCGCGCTTGCGACACCTGAGTTGCCGGCCTCCGCGACGGCTTCGCTATCTCCGGAGGCGTTCGCCTTCGCCTTTCCGGGGGCAGGTGCGACGTCGGCATCGCAGGCGCTGCCGTCCGTTCCCGTCATCGGGACATTGCCGGAAGTCGACATACATTTCGCGCCGCCGCCGGCAGCATGGGCGGTGCCGGCATTCGATGCGAACACTACCGCCATCGCCGATATTGCGATCAGAATTCCCTTCATGTTCATCGTAGTTCCCTCCCCGCGATGGTGGGGGGCACGCGGCCCGCTCCATCAACGTCCCCGGAAATTCCAGGGCACCATCGTGGGCAAATCGTATACTGATTTGCCGCGCCGACAAATGGCCCCTGCGCGCTCGGGACTCAGCCGACTTTTAGCTTTTGGCGCAGGCGGTCGATTACTATTTCGGGGACCAACTCCGGGAGGCGTTTGCCGTAGCCGGCTACTTCCTTGATGAGGTGAGACGAGCTGAAAAAGAGGCGCGGGTTGGAGAACATGAAGATGGTCTCGACATTCGGGCTCATCGTCTTGTTCATCTGGGCCATCTGCAATTCGTAGTCGAAATCGGTGACGGCGCGCAGCGAGCGAATCAAAACTTTGGCGCCGATGCGTTCGGCGTAGTCGACGGAGAGGCCGCTGAACTTGTCGACGCGGGCGCGCGGCTCGAGGTCGCGGATGACCTCGCGGATTATTTCGACGCGCTCGTCGCCGGTGAAAAGGGCGGCGTCCTTGTGCGGGTTGTAGGTGACGGCGACGATGACCTCGTCGAAAATCGCGACGCTACGGCGGATCACGTCGACGTGGCCGTTGTGAATCGGGTCGAAGCTGCCGGGGTAGACCGCGATCAAGGGGGTGCGTTCTTTGCCTTTGGTCATTTTAGTCGGAGCCGTCACTCGGCGAGCGGCGCCGGCGCGGGCCGGCGGTAAAAGGCGATCCGGTGATCGCCGATGGTTGCGACGAATGCGCGATCGTGGGCTGCGGGAGCGGGAGGGGCCGCGGGCGCGCGCTTTGATTGCTCGATGACGATCCATCCGTCGGGCGCGACGAGTGCGAAGTCGGCGAGTAGCGTGAGGACTTCGGCGCTCGTGTCGTCCTTGAAGGGCGCGTCGACAAATATCAAATCGAAAGTCTCGTGCGCGCGGCCGAGATCGGCGAGTGCGCGGCGGACGTCGGCGACTAGGATGCGGGCGCGATCGGAGAGATCGAGCTGGGCAAGATTGGCGCGAATGGCGGACGCGGCGTCGCGCGAGGAATCGACGAAGGTCACTTGGGCGGCGCCGCGAGAGAGCGACTCGATGCCGAGCGAGCCGCTGCCGGCGAAAATGTCGAGCACGCGGACGCCGTCGAAATCGAGGCGGACAGTGAGGCGCGAGAAGATCGACTCGCGGGCGCGGGCCGAGGTGGGGCGCGTCAGCAAACCGCGGGGGGCCTTTAGCCGGCGGCCGTGCGCATGTCCGGCGATGATTCGCATAGCGTTAGTTTATTGCGCGGCGATTTCGCAGTCGCCTCTTAGTTGAAACTCAGTCGTTCTTATTCGAAACGGCGGTCGCCTCTTAATTGAAACGGCAGTGGCCTCTTGCCTCGAAGTCGCGGACGATAGATAACCCGTTCTGCCCGACCCCGCAAGTTGGTGGGCGGAGAGAGCGAGTGAGCTTGCGCCTCTGGCGGATTTGCGAAAATTTAGCTACCAATCATTAGATTCCCGAACTCAAAGAACTTTGAAGTTGAAGGCTCAGTAATACCTGCCATGCCTGGAGACCAACAACCCAAGTTTTCCGACGCGGCGCTCGAAGAGTATCGCCAGCTGATCGGGCGCTACCCGACGCGGCAGGCGGCGTTGCTGCCGACGTTGTGGATCGCGCAGCGCGAGTTCGGCTGGTTGAGCGACGAGACGCAGGATTACGTCGCGCGACTGATGGAGTTGCCGCCGGCGCATGTGCGGGCGGTGGTCTCGTTCTACACGATGTTCCATCGGAAGCCGGTCGGGCGCTACCTGCTCGACGTGTGCACGAACTTGTCGTGCCGATTGCGCGGCGCCGAAAAAATCGTGGACTGTATCCGGCGCAAATTGAATATCGAGATCGGTGAGACTACGCCGGACGGGAAGTTCACGCTGGCGTCGGCGGAGTGCCTGGCGTCGTGCGGGACGGCGCCGATGCTGCAGTTGAACCAGGACGCGTTTGTCGAAAATCTGACGGAAGAAAGCACACTCAAACTAATCGACGAGCTTGCTGCACGTGAACATTGAATTAATCGCGGGCGCGATCAAAGCGATCCTGATGATCGTGCTCGGGCTGAACCTGTCGCTGTTCCTGCTCTACTTCGAGCGCAAGGGCAGCGCGCTGATCCAGGACCGGATCGGATCGAATCGCGTGACGATCACCGGGATCGGCAAGCGGATGGGGATGCCGAATCTCGGAATCATCAACACGACGATCGCGGACCCGGTGAAAATGTTCACCAAGGAAGATTTCGTGCCGGCGGGGGCGGACAAATTTCTGCATACGCTGGCGCCGTTCCTCGCGCTATTTCCGGTGATGATCACGTTCGTGGTGATTCCGTTCGGCGACGAGATTTCGATCAGGGGGCATCGGATTGGGCTGGAGGCAGCCAATCTCAACGCGGGTGCGCTGTACCTGCTCGCGACGATCGGCCTTGGCGTTTACGGCGTCGCGCTGGCGGGATGGTCGTCGAATAATCGATGGGCGCTGCTCGGAGGGATTCGCGCGACGGCGCAGATGATCTCGTACGAGCTGGCGATGGGGCTGGCGATCGTGTCGGTGATCATGACGTTCGGCACGCTGAACCTGCAGGAAATCGTGCGCGGGCAGGGCGGGGTGTGGTTCGGATTTTTGCCGCGGTGGGGAATTTTCGTGCAACCGCTCGCGTTCATCCTGTTGCTGGTGGCGGGCGCGGCGGAATCTAAGCGGATACCGTTCGACCTGCCGGAGAGCGAATCGGAATTGATCCAGGGATATTTCACGGAATACTCGGGCGGCAAGCAAGCGGTGTTCATGCTGACGGATTTCGCCGAGCAGGCGCTGGTCGCGATGCTGCTGACGACGTTTTTTCTTGGCGGATGGCAGGTGCCGTGGCTGATGCGCGACGGATTTCATCTGCCGGGCGGGGCGATGCTTGCGGTGCCGGCGATCGCGGTCGCGATTTTGGGCGTCGTCGCATTTTTAGTGAAGGTCGTCGCGCTGTGCATTTTTCTCGGCATGGTGCGATGGACGTTGCCGCGCTTCCGCTACGATCAGTTGATGCGGCTGGGATGGAAAGGGCTCGTGCCGCTCGGATTGGTGAACCTGCTGTTGACGGCGTTCGTGGTGGTGGCAACGGGGAGAGTCCAGTGATGCCGCCGTTTGCGTACATTTTTCTCGGCGCGCTGGCGGTGGTGTCGGCGCTGGGTGTGGTCGTTCAGCGCAACCCGATACATTCGCTGCTCGCGCTGATCGCGACGCTGATGGTGGTGGCGATCCTGTTCATCGCGGAGGATGCGGTCGTCGTCGGCTTCCTGCAGATAATTGTTTACGCCGGCGCGATCATGGTCCTGTTCCTGTTCGTGATTTGGCTGTTGAATCTGCAGGTGGAAGCGGGACCGACCGGGCACCTGGTGCTGAAATTTTTCGGATCGCTCGCCGCGGCGCTGCTGGTGGCCGAATTGTATATGGTACTTGCGCCGCCGCATCTGCAGGTGAAGTACACGCATGAGCCTGCGGGCTACGGATCGCTCGCGAGCCTCGCGGAGAAATTGTTCACCGACTACCTGGTGGCGTTCGAGGTGACGTCGGTGCTGTTGCTGGCGGCAGTCGTTGGTTCGGTAGCGCTCGCGCGCAAGTTGCCGGGGACGGACGATCCGCGCGCGGCGAGGGACGTCGCATCATGATTCCGCTTACCTACATGATGTCGCTGAGCGCGATGATCTTCGCGATTGGCGTGGCCGGCGTGATCATTCGCCGCAACATTCTCGTGATGTTGATGTCGATCGAGTTGATGCTCAACGCGGTGAATCTTGCGTTCATTGCGATCGGGAGCCGGCTGGGATCGATGGAGGGGCAGGTGATCGTTTTCTTCGTGATGACGGTCGCGGCGGCCGAATCGGCGGTCGGGCTGGGCATCATCATTTCGACGTTCCGCAATCGTGAAACGGTGCACGCCGACGACCTGACCCTGATGAGATGGTGACGAGCATCAATGACGACTGAGTTTCCAGCACTCGCGCTAATTTTGCTGTTCCCCTTGATCGGCGTGTTTTTCAACATGTTCCTGGGCGCCAGATGGGGACGCGGTGCGGTCAACGTCGTGGGGCCGGGCGTGATGTTCGCGGCGTTCGGCGTGGCGACGTGGGCATTTGTGACGCTGATGGCGATGCCCGCGGGCGGCGCACTGACTATGCATTTGTGGGGATGGATCGAGGCGGGACGCTTCCACGCAGACATGGGGCTGCGCGTCGACGCGTTGTCGGGTGTGATGGTGATGATAGTCACCGGGGTCGGCGCACTAATACATCTATACTCAGTCGGGTACATGGCGCACGACGAAGATTTCGCGCGTTTCTTTACCTACATGAACCTGTTCGCACTATCGATGTTGATACTCATTCTGGCGGACAACTTACTAATGATGTTCGTTGGATGGGAAGGCGTCGGACTGTGTTCGTACCTGCTAATCGCGTTTTGGTACACGAATCCGCAGTTTGCTTATAACGGGCGCAAGGCGTTTGTCGCGAATCGAATCGGTGACGCCGGATTTCTGCTCGCGATGTTCGCAATCGTGGGGACGCTCGGCGGTGCGCACGGTGTGTGGACGCTGAACTTCGTCGAGCTGCGCAACAATGCGGCGCTGCTCGGCGGCACCGCCGCGACCGCAGCATGCTTCCTGCTGTTAGTCGCCGCGACCGGCAAGTCTGCGCAGATTCCGCTGTACGTCTGGCTGCCCGACGCGATGGTCGGGCCGACGCCGGTCAGCGCGCTGATCCATGCGGCGACGATGGTGACCGCCGGCGTGTACATGATCGCGCGGCTGGGATTCATGTTCACGATGGCGCCGGGCGTGCTCGACCTGGTGGCGACTGTCGGCGGGCTAACGGCGCTGTTCGCGGCGACTATCGCGATCGTACAGCCAGACATAAAGAAAGTGCTCGCCTACTCGACGATCAGCCAGCTCGGATACATGTTTCTTGGCGTGGGATCAGGCGCGTTCGCGTCGGGAATTTTTCACGTCATGACGCATGCGTTCTTCAAGGGCCTGCTTTTTCTGTGCGCCGGATCGGTGATTCATGCGATGGGCGGCGAGCAGGACATGAACAAGATGGGCGGGCTGCGGAAGAAGGTGCCGATCACGTTCGCGACGATGTTCATCGCCACGCTGGCGATTACGGCGGTGCCGCCGTTCTCGGGTTATTTCTCAAAGGACCTGATACTCGAATCCGCGTATGACTCGGGACATACGTGGCTTTGGTTCAGCGGCGTGGTTACTGCGGGACTCACGTCGTTGTACATGTTCCGGCTGATCTTCATGACGTTTTTCGGCGACTCCCGCGTTGACGCCGAAGTGGAGCATCACATTCACGAGTCGCCGGCGGTAATGACTATTCCGCTGATCGTACTGGCTATTCTCGCGACGGTTGGCGGATGGGTGAATCTTCCGGGAGGTTTGCTGTGGGGCAACGCATTCGTGCGATTCCTCGCGCCGGCGGTCGGTACATTCCATCCGATGGTCGAAGCGAGCGCCAGCACGCTGTCGATCGTCGCCAGTATCGCTTCGGCGCTGGGGATCCTGATTGCGTACATGCTCTACATACGCTTGCCGGGAATTCCGTTCCTGCTGGCGTGGCGTCTGAAGCCTGCATACGACTTGCTACTGAATAAGTACTATGTCGACGAACTATATAATTTCGTCGTCACGCGGCCGCTGTTTTGGGTATCGCAGAACGTGCTCAACCGCGCGATCGACAGCTTCGTGATCGACGGCGCGGCCGAGGGTGCGGGGCTGGCCGTGCAGACGGGAGGGCAGGTGGCGCGGCGGGCGGAGACCGGCAACGTTCAGCACTACGCATTCGTTTACCTGCTGGGGGCGTTGGGCGTGGTGGCTTACTACCTGTTCCTGGTGAGTGCTCGATGAGCGGCGGCGTGCTGACAGCATTGATCTTCCTGCCGCTGATCGGTGCGGTCTTGATCCTGATGCAGAGCGAGGAGCGCGCGATTTGGAATTCGGCGTTTATTTTCTCGCTCTTCCCGCTGGCATTGAGTTTCTACATACTTTGGCAATTCGATCCTCACAACGCGGATTACCAGTTTATCGAGCAATACGACTGGATACCTGCGTTTGGAATTACATACCATATCGGGGTCGACGGCATTAGCCTGTTCCTTGTACTACTGACTACTATACTGATTACTCTGTCGATACTCTATTCGGGCGGCGGCGATATCGAAGAGCGGCCGCGCGAGTTCTGTTTCTTCATGCTGGTGCTCGAAACGGGGCTGCTGGGGACGCTGCTGGCGGTCGATTTGTTCCTGTTCTACATGTTCTGGGAAATAATGTTGATCCCGATGTACTTCCTGATTGGTATCTGGGGACACGGACGCAAGATTTACGCCGCGATCAAGTTCGTATTGTTCACGATGGTCGGGTCGCTGCTGATGCTGGTGGCGATCCTGTACCTGGTGTACCAGGGCCACTTGCATTTCAACCGCACCAGTTTCGATTTGCGGCTGCTGTACCAGGTGCCGCTGACGATCAACGAAGGGCGGTGGCTGTTCGCGGCGTTTGCGCTTGCGTTCGCGATCAAGGTGCCGATGTGGCCGGTGCATACGTGGCTGCCCGACGCGCATACCAACGCGCCGACGGCGGGATCCGTGATCCTTGCGGGCGTGATGCTCAAGATGGGCACGTACGGATTCCTGCGGTTTGCGATTCCGCTGTTTCCGGCGGTCGCGGTCGAGGCGATTCCGCTGTTCATGGCGCTGGCGGTGATCGGAATTATTTACGGCGCGTTGGTCGCGATGATGCAGCCGGATTTGAAACGCCTGATTGCGTATTCGTCGGTCAGCCATCTGGGTTTCGTGATGCTGGGAATTTTCGCGCTTAACCCTGAGGGAATCGACGGCGCGATTTACCAGATGCTCAATCACGGGGTTTCGACCGGCGGATTATTTTTGCTGGTCGGGATGCTGTACATGCGGCGGCATACGCGCGAGATTTCGGAGTTCGGCGGATTGTGGAAGCGGGTGCCGGTTTACGCCGCGATCTTCATGGTGGTGATGCTGTCGTCGATCGGGTTGCCGGGGCTCAACGGTTTCGTCGGCGAGTTTCTGATCATGCTCGGCGCGTTCCTGAGAATCAGGCTGGCGACGGTGTTCGCAGTGGTGGGCGTGATCCTCGGCGCGCTGTACATGCTGTGGACTTACGAGCGCGTGTGGTTCGGGCCGATTACCAAGGCGGCGAACGAAACGATGGCCGACCTGACGGGCCGCGAGATTGCGGTGATGGTGCCGGTAATCGCGCTGATGCTGTTCATGGGGCTGTTCCCGCGGCCGCTGATCAGCCGAATCGAACCGTCGGTAACGGCGATGCTGGCGCGGGCGAATTTCGGGCAGGCTCATCTGGAGCCTGAACGACAGCCGAATCGAATAGCCAGTCCAATACTAACTCGCGAAGCTGTGATAGCGGCGGCGATACGATGAGTCCGTTCAATCTCGCCGCGATCAACTTCGTCTGGCTACCAATACTGCCGATGGTAGTCGTGGCCGTGGCCGCGATGGTGGTGCTGCTGGCGGGAGTGCGGGTTGACGATAACGAAAGCGAAGGGCTGGGACTGGTGACACTCGCGTCGCTGGGAGTCGCGTTCGTGTTCACTCTCGGAATCGTGGGGCAATACAGCGTCGCGTTTGCGGGCGCGATCTCGATCGACAGCTTCTCGGCATTTTTCGAGCTGGCAATTTTGATCGCGGCGATGTTCACCGTGATGATGTCGCTCGACTACGCTGCCGAGAATCATATTCCCGGCGCTGAATACTATTCGCTGATCCTGTTTTCCGCGCTCGGCATGATGCTGATGGCGACGGCGGGCGACCTGATCGTGATTTTTCTCGGCCTCGAGACGATGTCGATTCCTGTGTATGTGCTGGCGGGAATCATGCGGCGCAACGCGAAGTCGAACGAGGCGGCGATTAAATATTTCCTGCTGGGCGCGTTCTCGACCGGCTTCCTGTTGTACGGAATCGCGCTGGTGTACGGCGCGACCGGCAGTATCAAGCTCGGCCCGATTCACGACGCGCTGGCTTCGGGTTCGATGGGGGCGAATCCGCTGCTGCTGCTCGGTATCGGCATGATGGTGATTGGATTCGGCTTCAAGGTTGCGGCGGTGCCGTTTCACATGTGGACGCCGGACGTTTACGAAGGCGCGCCGACGCCGGTGACGGCGTTCATGGCGGTGGGCGTGAAGCTGGCGGCGTTCGCCGCGTTCGTGCGCGTGTTCCTGGTCGATTTTCCGTCGGTCGGCGCGCACTGGCAGACGGTTTTGTGGGTGGTTGCGGCGCTGACGATGACCGGCGGAAACGTGATTGCCGCCGTGCAGACCAATATCAAGCGGATGCTCGCATACTCGGCGATTGCGCACGCGGGCTACTTGCTATTGGGGATGGCGGCGGGAGTGAGATCGGGGCCGGCGATACTGTACTACCTACTCGGGTACGCATTTACTAATCTCGGCGCGTTCGCAGTAGTAATCGCGCTCGAGCATCGCGGCGAAGTGAGTAATCAGATAAGCGACTTCCGCGGACTGGCGGCGCGATCGCCGCTGCTGGCCGGCGCGATGGCGATCTTTATGTTGTCGTTGGCGGGAGTGCCGCCGCTGGCCGGTTTCGTCGGCAAGTTCTACATTTTCAGCGAGGCGCTGCACCAGGGATACGTGTGGCTAGTAGTTATCGCGATATTCAATAGTGTGGTTGCCACTTACTACTACTTCTATGTGACGGTCGCCATGTATATGCAGGAGGGCGGCGTCGAGGTCGCGCGACTGAGTAATCGTCCGGCGCTGGTTGCGGCGATCGGGCTTGCGGCGATTGCTACTATACTGATTGGGGTTTATCCGCAGCCGTATATTGCGTCGGCTTCGAATGCATTTCACTCGGCGAGTGGTGCGGAGGGGATTCATTCGGTGGCGCTGGACGAGTAACCTTTCCCTTTCGCGTAGCCAAACGACAGAAGCAGAATCCTGAATCGCGCGCGAAAAAACGCGCGCTGTAATCGGACCCTCACCTTGATCCTCTCCCTTACAGGGAGAGGGGAAGAAAGGCGTTCCCTTCGGTGGTTGCTATTTGCGGCGTGCGGGTTTCTTTGGCGCAGGCTTTTTGGCGGATTTCGCGGCGGGCCTTTTTTTCGGCGTCGGCTTGGCTGCGGGCTTCGGTTTTGCGGCGGGTGGTTGGGTGATTGCGGTGCCGGCGTAGGCGTCGGCTTCGATTTCGATCATCATGTGGGGATTGGCGAGGCGGCGGACTTCGACGACCGTTGATGCGGGCGGGGAGTCGGCGAAGAATTCCTTGTGCGCGCGAGCTGCTTCGGGGAATCGATCCATGTCGGTGACGAACATCCGCGTGCGAATCACGTGATGCATCGCGAGTCCGACGCGATCGAGTGCGGTGCGGATGTTGATTAGCGCCTGGCGTGCCTGCACGTACATCTGGCCCGCGCCGACGATGAGCCCGCGATCGTCGGTGGCCGTGGTGCCGGAGACGGCGACGATGTCGCCAGCGCGCACGAGCCGCGAGTAGCCGACGATGGGCTCCCACGGCGTGTTAGTCGAGATTCGCGAGATTGCGCTCATCGTAATCTCCTGTCCGCGATGTAAGTTCGCTAGATTTCGCGGCCGGGGTAGGCCTCTTCGAGTTCGCGCGCCACCGAGCGCATCGGCGGCGCGACCAGCCGTCCCGACGGCATCAGCCAGTTGCGAATTCGCGTCAGCGTCGGCACGTCCGAGAGGGGGCGCTCCGAGCTACGCACCATGTCGAGTTCGTGATCGACGATTTGAGAATTGTTTCGATTGGCGAGCCCGAAGCTCGCGAAAAAAACGCGCCGCTCTTCCACCGTACTACCTCCACCACATCCGCCACTAAGGCGCCGAATACTGATCGCAATGATACAGATGCCTGCGAAATAGTCAAAAAAAATCTTGCGTTGCGGGTTCGAGGGACGCACGAAAGGTCTGTTGAATACCGCATAAAATGCGCGCTTGAAGTTATTCCGCGCCTGTCGTATTCTCGCAGCGTTTCGAGTTTGCCCGCTCAACCGAGCACCGACCAACCAAGGAGAAAGCGATGCGCAAGGTCCTGCTTCTGGCACTAGTTACGATGTTCTTCGCGACAGCTTGCAGCAAATCGGAAGAGACGGCACCCGCTCCCGATGCTGCCGCGTCCGCAGCCGCGCCTGCCGCACCGGCGGACGCCGCGAGCGCTGCCGCACCGGCGGCCAGTGACGCGTCAAGCCCGGCGGCAGCTGCCAGCCCGGCCGCGCCGTAAATCACTTCGTTTCCTGAGCGGGTTCCCGCGCGCCGTTAGAGCCGTCGGCGCGCGGGAAACCCGCAGACCTCGATCCTCCACGGATCCTCGCGAGCGGGGGAGACCCCCTGCATCCAGTGTTAAGAAGACAAGCTGCGGGACTTCGTCACTGCTAGAAGTCAGCAGGGGCGGAAAGATTCTCTCCCATCGTGCAGAGGCTCCCGACTGCTGCTAGCATGCGTTCGCAGTGGCGACCGTTCCTAAACCAGCCTCATCTGCCGAGCAACTGAAGCCCGGTCTTTCGCTTTTCGATTCCGTAACCCTGGTCGCGGGATCGATGATCGGATCGGGCATCTTCATTGTCTCGGCCGATATCACGCGGCAGGTCGGGACCCCGTTCAACCTGCTGATGGTGTGGCTGGTCGCGGGCGTGATGACTATCGCGGGCGCGCTGGCGTACGGCGAGCTGGCGGCGATGATGCCGCAGGCCGGCGGGCAATACGTCTACCTGCGCGAGGCGTACGGCGGGATGTGGGCGTTCATGTTCGGCTGGACGCTGCTGCTGGTGATCCAGACGGGCACGATCGCGGCGGTGGCGGTTGCGTTCGCGCGGTTCGCGGGCGTGATGTGGCCGGTGCTCGGATCGACGCTGTGGTTCGGCGCCGGCGGCGCGGGACTGTCGGGCGAGCGGGCGGGCGCGATCATCGTGATTGCGCTGCTGACGGCGGCAAATCTGCGCGGCCTCAACATGGGCAAGTGGCTGCAGAACTCGTTCACGACGGCGAAGATTCTTTCGCTATGCATGATAGTCGCGGTCGGCTGCGTGCTGATTCCAAATCCCGCGGCGGTACATGCAAACTTCGGCAGCTCGAGCGCATTCATGGGATCGCCTTCGATGTCGATTGCGGGAGCGGGCGTGTTCGGCGCGGCGATGGTCGGTGCGCTGTTCTCGGCCGACGCGTGGGCGAGCGCGACGTTCGTCGCGGCCGAAGTGCGGAATCCGAAACGCGATCTGCCGCTGGCGCTGGCGTTTGGTACGGGCGTCGTAATCGCACTCTACATACTCACTAACGTTGCGTACCTGTGCGAGCTGCCGGCGAATGGCAGCGCGGATGCGGCGACAGTGGTCGGACGCGGAATCGCGCATGCGTCGAGTGATCGGGTCGCGGCGGCGGCGATGCAAGTAGTGTGGGGCGGCGCGGGTGCGAAGATAACGGCGATACTCGTGATGATTTCGGGATTCGGATGCGCCAACGGATTGATCCTCACCGGCGCGCGCGTGATCTACGCCATGTCGCAGGACCGCGTTTTCTTTGCGTCCGCGGGACGACTCAACCGCGCGAGCGTGCCCGCGGTGGCGCTGGTGATGCAGGGAATCTGGGCGGCGGTGCTCACCTTGTCGGGGACATATTCGGAATTGCTCGACTACGTGATTTTCGCGCAGTTGATGTTTTACGTGCTGACGGTGTCGGCGGTGTTCGTGTTGCGACGCCGGTCGCCCGACGCGCCGCGACCGTACAAGGCGTGGGGCTATCCGATAGTGCCTGCGCTCTACGTGATTGCGGCGTCGGCGCTGATGATCGATCTGCTGATTCTGAAGCCGCGCTTCACGTGGCCGGGATTGCTGATCGCGCTGAGCGGCGTGCCGATCTACTACTGGACGACGCGAACTCGTTCTGCGGCGCGCTAGTTACTGACTCTGCTGACTGTTGGGGCTCGAATCTTCGGGGCTTTCCGGGGGCGTGACGGGAATCGGCGCGCCAGCCTCGGCGCAGTCGGACTGACCGAGCTTGCCGCCGCGAAACTCCTGCACAATCGAAGTCAGAATGTAGGCGCTGCGCTCGGGCGATTGATTGCCGGCAAGCTTGAACAGTTCGGAAGCGTTGTGCGCGGCCTCGGTCGCGTCGCCGTCGGTCTTTGGCAGTCCGTAGATCTGAAATACCTTGCAGAGCGATTCGATGCCGTCCTTGCGGTCGCCGTCGGTAATCGGAGCGTTCGAGCCTCCGGCTGCGATCGGCGCGGATGCGCTTGTGCCGTGCGAGCCACTCAAGCCATGCAGCATGCTGCGAAGCAAGAAAAAAAACAGAAAGAAAACGACCAGCGCGGCGCCGACGCGGCCAGCCCGCTGACTGCCGCTAAGCTCGCTCCATGGGAGCAGCTCGAATCCTTTGCTCTCGCTTGGCGGCGGCGCCGTGCGGAAGGTCGGGGTGCGCAACTCGGGGCGGTTCGATTTTGGTTGCGGCGATGAGCCGCCACGAATCTGGGGCGAAGAAAGGGGCTTGGCGGCGGGCTTCGGATCGCTCGCCGCCTTCGGCAACGGATTGGCACAGTATCCGCAGAAACCTGTGCCTTCCGGGTTATCTTTGCCGCATTGCCCGCATGCAGGCATCAGATCACCATGTCCTCGCAACAATAATTATGCGGAAGCAATGAAAAATGGCTAGCAATTATCCCCAACCTCGTCGTCCCCGCGTAAGTTTGATTGGCTGCGCGACGAGGCACAAGCCTTAGCCGACGACACTACAGGTATGAAAGCTACAGCCGGGGCGCGCAAAGTCAATATGGTTGGCGAAAATTCACTGGACGACAATTTTGTTGCTCCGCGCTATTTCATCGCCGCGACTCGCTGATTTGCCGGCCGATCCAGGCATTTCTGCAACCATTTTTCGGCAGTCGGGACTCGCGAAAGATCCAGCTGGATGTAGCGGCCAATACTGAGCATCGTCGCCACGTTCAAATCGGCGATCGTGAATTCGTTGCCTAGCAGGTACTCGGACTTCTGCAGGTGATCGTCGAGTACTTTGAGCGGCGCTTGGAGCTTTTCGAGCCCTGCGAGTGCGAGCTGCTCGTTGCGCTGATCGGCCGGCAAGATGATTCGATGGGTAAAGACGTCAATCAGCGGTGTTTCCAATTCGGTCACACCCCACAAGCTCCACTGGTAGCAGGCGCCGTGACCTTCGACGGTTGAGGGCCAGAGCGGCGCTTTCCCGTATTTTTCCGCGAGGTACAGATTTATCGCCATCGACTCGAAGATGATGGTGCCGTTGTCGTCGAGGGTCGGGACGTGGCCGTTGGGATTTATTTTGAGGTATTCGGGCTTTCGCGTCTCGGCTACCACCACCTGATCGTATTTGACGCCGGTTTCTTCGATAGCCCACAGGCTTCGTCCCGCGCGCGACATCGCCGACCCGTACAATTTGATCATCCTGATTCCTACGGTTGTCGCCAGTTTCAGATCGCAGCGTGCGGATGCATTGCGCGTCCACGCGTGCAAGAATCAATGGCGATGTCATTAGGCCATGCGAACCGACTGTTCGCAATTGTCGCGATACTGCTATTCGCGGGTGGTGTCGCACGTGCGCAAGAAGGCGCGGTGCCGGTTCCCGATTCCTCATACGGCGACAGCGCGAACAGCTACCAGTCGCCGACGGATCTGCCGATGCCGGCGCCGGATGACGGGACGAATCCGGATATCGTGACGATTCCGATTCCGGGCGGCGGCGAGATAACGGTGGACGGGCCTGACGCGCCAAGCGATACGCCGCTGCCGAATCTGCCGGGATCGCAATGGGGAGTGACGCAGCAGACGCCGTACTCGCACGATGTGGGGCCGACGTTGCCGTAAGACTCTGATTCTTCGTTCAATACGCGGCGTTTAGGATTCCCACTAGCTGATCGAGCGTTACTTCTGCGCCGACGGTGTTGGCGCGTTTTACTTCTTCGAGTACCGTGCCTGCGATTCGGGAGATTTCCTCGCGTGGTACGCCCACGTCGCGCAGGCGGGTGGGCACTTCGAATTTGGCGATGAACTTTGCCGTGCGATCGGCGCATTCCATTGCCGATGAGCGTGGATTGCGCGCGTCGAAGCGGATATCGAAACCGTCGGCGATGGGGGCGAAGCGATCGGCGGCGACGTCGGCCATGAAGCGCATTACGTGCGGCAACGTGATGCATGACGTGACGCCGTGCGGGACGTTCCACATCGGGCCGATCTGATGGCCCAGTGCGTGCGAGATTCCGCCGCGGGTGTTCGACATGCCGAAAATCGAAAGCCATGCGGCGAGCTGGCATTGCAGGCGATGCTCGAGTTCGTCGGCGTCGTGGGTTTGCAGCGACGGCAGCAGGTGCGCATTGAGCAGCGCTATCGCGCGCGCCGCGAGCGTGTCGGTAACGAGCTGATGGCGCGTCGAGTAGGATCCTTCGACGGCGTGATCGAGCGCGCGCATCCCGGTCGACGCCCACAGCCACGCGGGCGTCTCGATGGTGAGCGAAGGATCGAGAATCACCGAGCGGGCTTGCAGGCGCGGATCGGCGACACCGCCTTTCACCTTGGTGGATTCGTCGGTGACGCCGCCTGCTGGTGTGAACTCGCCGGCCGATAGCGTAGTCGGTATCGCGATATGCAAGAACTCGCCGCGGCCCGCGCCGTCGGCGACGCCGGTGGCGAAATCTATCGTGCGCGAGCCAGCGCGGCCGCCGATCAGCTGCCACGCCGCGTTCTTCACCGTGTCGATTGGACTGCCGCCGCCGAAACTCACCATCGCGTCGGCGCCGACGCGCCGCGCCTCCGCCACGAGATCGGTCACAGTTTGCGAGGGCACATGCTGCGACGCGCCGGTGAACACTCCCGCGAGCGCGGCACCGGCCGCATCCTTGACCTTGTCGAGCAGCTTGCTGCGGCCGAGCGTCTTGCCGGTGACGATGAGCGCGCGCTTTGCACCGCGGCGCGTTAGTTCGCGTCCGAGCGATTCAACCTTGCCGACGCCGAAAACGACAGTCTCGAGGCGCGTGAAGTGATACTCGCCAGCGGTCTTGTTCATGGGGTTCTCTCCCGTGCTTCAGAGAATTACATGCTGGTGCTTATCGCCATCGCGAGACCGCGTCCAGACGCGGCGATGCCGTCCCCTTTCGAGGACGGCATCGCGCGCTCTTCCCGCTACGAACGGGCGGACTACGGAAGCAATGCGGAGGCGGGAGCGTTAGCCGGCGTCGATGCCGGTGCCGACAAACCCAGCGTCCAGGTTCCAGTGCTCGGACTGTACAACTCGTAGTAGTCGGCCTTCGCGTTGGCGTCGCAGGCGGTCGCCGATGAACTACCAATTGGCCACGATGCCAAGCTGCCGGAGGCACATTCGCCGCCTATCGCCACCAGATCTCCCGAGTTCGAACCTGCGTTGAGGATACCGAAGCCATAGCCGCCGCGGGACTGGTGCAGCGCGCCGGTCGCGGTGAACGCGGTCGTGGCCGGATCGTACAGGTCGGTCGCCGATTGGGTAGTCTGATGGATGTCGGTGACCGGTTCGCACGTCGGGTAATTTGGCGAGGTGCCGTTAGTGGTCTCGGCGTCGATGCCGCCGGCGAATATCGCCAGGCCTGAATCGCTGCCGGTGGTGAACAGTTCGCCACTGGCGATTCGTTTGACGGTCATGCCGCCTGCTGCTCCCGGTGTTGCCGAGGAGCCAGTCGTCAGCGTCCACGAAGGCACGGTAGGATCGTAAACCTCAGCCGAGCTGTTGGTCGTAAACGCCACCGGAGTGGAAGGGGTTGAGGCGCAGGCTGACGCCGCGCCGGTCAGGCCGCCTGCTATCAGAACATCGCCGTTGGGCAGCTTGACTATCCCGGGCAGCTCGCGCGCCACGTTCATCGGCACGGTCTGACTGAACGACGCCGCGGACGGGTTGAAGAGGAACGCCTGCGGGGACGATTGGCCGAGGAACTGTATGTAGTCGCCGCCCGCGACGAGCACGGAGCCATTGTTCAGCAGCGCCGCATCTGAATCGACCAGGCCGCACTGCGCTGTGTCGGCTGCCGCAAAGCCACCCGTACCGGCGGCCAATCCTGAGGCGGCCGTGTATTGGAACGTGGTGCCCGAAGGAATAGCGGTTACGGAGAAGATCCCGTTGTATCCTGTAACGCTAACGCCCGTGACGGTGACGTTATCGCCTACGATCAACCCGGTCGGATTCGCTGTGCTGGTGACAGTTACCGTCGTACCACTTTCAGACGAAGAGGTAATCGCACTTGCAGTTCCACCGCAGGTCGAAGGCAGTCCGGTGGTGCAGGTGGGAGGCGCGGTTCCAGCGGCGCATCCCGGAATCGAGCCGGTCGCGGTGAAGGTGTCGGCGACGGGGTCGTAGATCTCCGCAGTATTCTGCGCCACTTGTCCAAAAGGCGCGCATCCTGGCGGCGGTGTCGATAGCGACAGGAACGTACTGCCGGTCGAGCCGCCTGTGATCAGCACCTTGCCGTCCAGCGGGGTGCCGGAGCCTGTGATCAGGGTCGCGGTCGCGCCGCTGCGTGCGGTCGTCATGTGGCCGCCACTGCCGGCGCCCGCAAGAGCGAAGCTGCTCGTGGTCTCACTGTACAGATCTGCGGTGTTGAGGGCGTCGCACTGGAATCCAGTGAAGGTTGAAGAGCCGCAGAGGCCGCCCGGGCCATAGGTCTTGGCCGCGCAATGCGAGCCGCCCACGATCAGGGTTTCGTTATTGGGCAGCACCACCGCAGTCGCCGTCGCCTCGCGCGCGGCGTTCATCGAGCCCACCAGCGAGAACGAGTCGGTCAGCGCCTGATAGATCTCGGACGAGGCCGTCGAATTGGTGGAAGTTGAGAGCGGGATAAAGCCGCTGAGCGAGCCACCGGTGTCGCCGCCCGCGATCAGTATGTCGCCGGCCTGCGGTCCAGTCGTCGGTGTCGACGTCGCGGTCGCAGATGGTGTCCCGGCGGTTGCGGTCGCAGATGCCGTCGCAGTTGAGGTCGCGGTCGCAGTCGGTGTCCCCGCAGTTGCCGTCGCGGTTGCCGTCGGCGTCGCAGTGGTAGTCGTCGTGGCGGTAGCAGTCTGCGTCGCAGTTGCGGTCCGCGTCGAAGTCGCCGTTACGGTCGCCGTGGCTGTTGGAGTCGCGGTCCGAGTTGCCGTCACGGTTGCAGTAGCTGTTACAGTCGCGGTCCGAGTTGCCGTAGAGGTTGCCGTGGATGTGGTTGTGGCAGTCGAACTCGCCGTCGGAGTTGCGGTCGCCGTTGCGCCAGTCGCGGTCGCAGTCGCCGTCGGCGTTGCGCCGGTTGAGGTGGCGGTCGGGGTCGCTGTCGCTGCCGTACCAAATGCGATTCCGGTGAGGGCCACGGTCTGTGTCGGCACCTTCGCATTGTCGGTGAAAGTCAGCTTGCCGGTTTCGGTGGTACCGTTGGCGTTGGTGTCG
>Ga0210383_10000422_pt1 | contig 39252 bp, 34 predicted proteins | sample IncBWC14OmetaG_FD_160072 | JGI IMG/M metagenome (GOLD analysis project Ga0210383, IMG submission 160072) | Forest soil microbial communities from Barre Woods Harvard Forest LTER site, Petersham, Massachusetts, United States - Inc-BW-C-14-O ...
AAGAACAGAAGCGCCTTTACGATCTGCTGGGCGAGATTAGTCCAATCATCGCGGCGGCGCAGGTGAGCCAGTTCGTGGATGAGAATCGCGTTCAGTTCTTCGGTGGAAAGATCCTGCATCGCCCAGGTTGGCAGCACCACTGCGGGTTTCAAAAAACCGATGGCGGTGGGCACTTGTAAGCGGCCGGACTGGCGAAGCTCAACGGACCTTATCGCTTGGAATGTTTGCAAAGTGGTGCGCAAAACTGGGTCCAGAGTTGCGGCATCGATCGCTGGGCAACTCGCACGCAGTTTTCTTAACTGCCAAAGACCCACGCCCACCCTGAGCAGAGCCACGCTCGCGCCCACCGCCCAAATTACAAACAGGCACAGCGCCCATGAGACTGGCACGGTGATGGCGGAGCTTGCTGTGTTGGCCGAACTGGCGATCGAGGCCGCGCCTCCGAATACGGGGAGCACCGCGATCGCTAGCAACGCGGAGAACCATACGGCGAATCGCGTGCTGGAATTTCGCCGTCCCACAACCTGCAACAGGATCCAGGCAAAAAGACCGATGGCGATGCCTTCGAACATGGAGTTCAGCAATCGTTCGGCGGAGATCCGGGCTAGCTGTTCGAGCGCGGCGGTCATTAGTTCTTCCTCTCCGATTTGTTCCCCTCCGGCTGGGTTTGTTCGAGGAGCTGGCGGAGGCGCATCAGTTCGTCGGCATCGACGCCGCGGTCCTGCAAAATATTGAGCACCAGCATTTCGTGGGAATTCTCAAAGAAACGATGCGCCAGGTGGCGGATTTCTGAGCGTGACGCTTCGGCGCGCTCAACCAGCGGCCGGTAAACGTGGGCACGGCCATCCTTAATATGCCTTAGATAACCCTTTTTCTCGAGGATGCGGATGGTGGTGAGGACGGAGTTATACGCGAGCTGTGATTTCTTGGGGAGCTGGTCGAGCACTTGCTGGACGGTCGACGGGCCTTGCTGCCAGAGCACATCCATAAGCCGGAGTTCAGCTTCAGTTAAAGTTGCGGACTTGCTGGGCGGCACGAGCCATCCTCCATTCCCAAATTATTAGACGCGAGAAAAAGTAAAACGTCAACTAATTATTTAGTTGCATACGATTGGCCATGAGTTGCCTTCGTCACCTACCCGGGTTCTGCGCTTCGAGGCGATTACGAAATGCGTATCGTCCGCTAAAGCGGACTCGCTCTGTTCTATTTTCGCCTTTCCCGGTACTGCCGTGCCGGGCTCTCGGATGTCGCCGCTGCACGGCTGGAGCGAAGGTTGTCATAACCGTTGCGTTATCCATCGAGTTTCGAACAGCCTCGCATGACGCTGCCTGCGCTAGGTGGCGACAGTTATCTGCTTGGATCATGGCCTCGACTGTGCAGACGATTTAACAGAATTGTAATCACGGGGTGTTAGACTTCTTGCACTCGGAGCCCCCGGACGTGTGGAAAATTTGTACCTACTCTAAGGAGGCTCCCTATGCTTTTAAGATTTTCGAGAAGTGAAGCTCTTTGCAATTCACTGAAGCGGGCTATTGCGGTAATCTCAATCGGCGCTGTGGTCGCGGCTATTCCGTCGGTTGCGCAAAACTCCAAGAACGATCACAACCGATTCTTCTTCTTTCCCGGCAACCTTGTAGTCAGCCGCAGTGTGTATGACAACAATCCCACTAACGTTCAGGTTGGTCAGATCCTGCCGCCAAATTGTGGAAACACCCAGGGCGGATGCGCCGGCTCAGGGGGCGCCCTTATAACGGAACCTACCCGCTCGTCTGGAATGACAATCTCTACGACGGCAGCTTCGGCATCACCTCGAAAATCTATCTGGATCAGATGTTTCCGTTGTTCGATTTTGTGATTAACAGCCTCGAAGTTCCCAACAATGCACAATACGGTTATGGCGGGGGCGATCAACTGGTCACAAGTTTCAGTTCCAAGTCGGAGCTCGCGATAAATCTCTCGACCGACCACCAGTACCTGACGTTCTCCGGCTACGTCTCGCCGATCGACCAACTCGACGTATCGAATTCGAACACGCCTGGGGCGGTCGATCCGACCAATCCGGTCGGGGAGAACGTCCTGCGGGCGGAGGCGCAAGTCGATCGCTTTGGACATTTCCAGTTCACGGAAACCAACGCCTACAGCGGGAACAACGGACGCGCGACTATTTGGAACAACAGCAACGGCGCTAATTTCTTCTACACTTCCGGCAACGCGGGGAATGGCAGCACTCCCCAGCCGGACGGCGTCATCCTCGGCGCCGGCACGCAGATCATCAATCCCGCGAATGAGCCCGAGAGCCAGCAGAATCCGGGCACTCCAACTCCCGTAGGCAGTTTCAATATCACGGAACTCGGATATAAGGCGGACAAGATCGGCAAGGACGACAATTTCCGCGGCCTCACGATCTTCAATAACGTGCTGTATTACTCGAAGGGAAGCGGAGGCAACGGCGTCAACACCGTGTACTTCCTGGACACGACTGGTACTGCATGTCCAAACGGCGTTGGCCTGCCTTCGAGCTCGGCCACGCTGCCCACTACGCCTCTGGCGTACAACATCAATAACCTTCAGACGGAAGGCCTTCCCAGCAACATGTGCATCCTCGCGGGCTTCCCGGCGATTCCCAATAAGGAGGCTACGGTTACGGCCTATCCGTTCGGCATCTGGTTCGCGAACGCAACCACCGTTTACATTGCGGACGAAGGCGACGGCTACGCCGGCGGAACTGACCTCTACACTCATGCGGCGGCACAAACCACGGCCGGACTGCAGAAGTGGGTTTTCAACTCGTCTACCAACACCTGGAATCTGGTTTACACCCTGCAGACGGGGCTAAGTTTGGGTGTGCCGTACACGGTTCGGAACTATCCGACGGGAAATAATGTGGGCACGGGCCTTCCCTGGGCACCGGCGACGGATGGTCTCCGCAACATCACGGGCGCGGTGGTGGATGGCTATGTCGCCGTCTGGGGCGTCACGTCCACGATTAGCGGAAACGGCGATCAGGGCGCAGACCCCAATCAACTGGTGCTGGTGTTCGATTCGCTGGAGAACACGAACCCCACAGTCGCCTCGCACGAACACTTCTTTACCGTTCGGCAGGCAGGCTTTGGAGAGGTTTTGCGCGGCGTCTCTTTCACACCTGGGAGTTAGTTTCGACAACGGCGGCGGGATGCGGGTTAGCTGCGCGGTTGACCGAGAAGAAGAATACAACCGGCGAGAGCAAGGTTACGTGCTCTCGCCGTTTTCTTTTACCAGCTTTTTCCTGGCCGAGTCGCTCTCATTCGAAGGCGCAGGGGAATGAACCTTTGACTTAAGGACTATCGACTGACATTGACATGTTACTGTATATACGGTATTTTCTGTATTAACAGAATTTACAGAATACACATGCCGCTTACACCGATCGAACAGCGATTCATCCTGCACTGGGGCGAAATGGGTACACGTTGGGGCATCAATCGCACGGTGGCCCAAGTGCATGCTTTGCTATTCATCTCGCCAAAACCTCTTCATGCCGAGGAAATCGCCAACACCCTGTCGGTGGCGAGATCCAACGTAAGCACGAGTCTGCGGGAGCTGCAGGGGTGGGGGATTGTCCGCGTTTCGCACGTGCTGGGCGATCGGCGGGATCATTTTGAATCGGTGAAGGATGTGTGGGAGATTTTCCGGATTGTTTCGCAGGAGCGGAAGCGTAGGGAGATTGACCCAACCCTGCGAGTGTTGGAAGAGTGCGTAGGGGAATTGAAGCGGGCCGGCGCGGGAAGCGCGTACATCCGGGACCGATTGGAAGAGATGCTGGAATTCCTTACCACTACTTCAGGCTTGTTCGAGGAATTCGTGAGCATCCCGACCGGCGCACTAAAAGGAATGGCACGTCTGCGCGGAAAACTAAGGTTGCTTTTAGCGGCAGGAAAAAAGCCTGCGGTGAAATGAGGCAGTGGTGATCTCGCTCGCGTCGGACATGACGGATCGCAAGGGGCAGCACGCGCGGGGATGGCTTTTCTATGACGCAGAGTGCGAGTTCTGCACAGGGATTGCGCGGCTCCTGGTCGGTCCGATGAAGCGCCGCGACTTGGCCTTAGCCCCTTTGCAGGACCCACGAGTGGGAATGCTGCTGGGGCTTTCGCCGGCAGAGCTACGGCGTGCGATCCGCTTCGTGCTTGCAGATGGAAAACACTACGTCGGCGCGGACGCTGTACTCGCCGTGGCACGAGAGTTGTGGTGGGCGCGGCCTCTGGTGTGGTTGGCGAAGTTTCCTGGAATGTTGGAATTGATGGGCGTGGGATATCGATGGGTTGCTGAGCGTCGAAGATGCCCAGCGGAGCACTGCAGTTCGGACGAAGGTGCCAGCAGCATCTGACACGAATTCGCGAACGCATCTTTCATGACAACCGCACTCATACCAATTCAGAGTCCCACCTAACTACGCAACCAGCCTGTTGCGCGAGAGCGGCAACTCGCGGATGCGTTTTCCGGTGGCTGCGAAGATTGCATTGCAGAGGGCGGGCGCGAACGGCGGGACGCCGGGTTCTCCTACGCCGGCTGGCGGTGCGCTGCTTTCGACGATGTAGATATTGGTCTGGTATGGCGCCTCGCTCATCCGCGTCACGGGATAGGTGTCGAAGTTGGATTGATCGATGACTCCGTTAGTCGCGGTGATTTCTCCAAAGCGGGCCAGGCTGGTGCCGAAGACGGCGGCGCCTTGGAATTGCGAACGCGTGGATTCCGGATTGACGACGAGGCCCGCGTCTACCGCCGTATCGACGCGCGGAATTCGCACTTCGCCCTGACTATTCACTTCGACCTGGACCACCGTGGCAACGTAGGTAAGGAAGCTTCTGTGGACGGCGATGCCCATGCCCTGGCCCTTGCCGAGCTTTTGTTTCCCCCATCCGGATTTTTCCGCAACCAGTTCGAGCACGCGGCGGTAGCGGGCGGTGTCGATCGGGTAGGCTTCGAGCGATCCGCCGTAGTTGGGGTAGTCGGGCGCAGATTTCTTTATATCGACGATTCGGGGCGGGCCGATCAAAGCCATGAGAAATTCGAGGGAGTCGCGACCCGCAGCGTGGGCGCACTCGTCGGCAAAGGATTGCGCGGCGAAGGCATGATAAATGTTGGCGACCGAGCGGAGCCATCCGATGCGGACGTGAGCGGGGGCGCCGCTGTTCTCCGCGCGAAGGTTGGGAATATCGAAGGGCAGGTCGATCCACCCCTGCTGCAGTTCGTGGGCGGTGGCGGCGGTGGCGTGCACATCGAACGTGGAATCGATGCTGGGGAATACGGATCGCTGCAGCCATGCGGTTGGAAGGCCGTCGCCGCCCAGAGCCGCCTTCATGTACATAGCAGAGACGGTGTGGTAGTAATCGAAGCGGATGTCGTCTTCGCGGCTCCAGACAACCTTGACAGGGTGGCCCACCTTTTTTGACAGAATGGCCGCTTCGGCGGCGTAGTCCGGTTTTGATTTGCGGCCGAAGCCTCCACCCAGAAGCGGGACGTAGCAGGTGACCGCCTCTTTGGGGATACCCAGCTTCTCGGAGATGACCTCCTGCACGGCCTGCGGATTCTGGGTGGACGCCCAGACGGTGACCTTGCCATCGCGATAGTCGGCGAGGGCGACGGGCGGCTCCATGGAAGCGTGCGCCAGGTGCGGAACGTAGTATTCGGCTTCGATGGTTTTGGCGCCCTGGTTGAACGCGGCGTACACGTCGCCCTGATTGCGCGCGGCCTTGCCGGGCTTCCGGGCTGTCTCCTGCAACTCTTTTTTGTACTGATCAGAGTTGTAGACGGCGTTGGCACCGTTGTCCCAGACCGGGTTGAGCTTCTGGCGTCCTTTCATCGCAGACCACGTGTTGTCGGCGAGGACGGCAATTCCGCCCAGCGGTTGGAAGTGGTGGGGTGGAGTGAAAGTGTCGATGGTGACGGTCTGCCGCACGCCTTTCACTTGCAGCGGGGCCTTCTCGTCAAACGACTTCAACTTGCCGCCGAGGACCGGCGGGTGCTCGATGGAGGCGTAGAGCATGCCGTCGATGCGAGCATCCATGCCAAATTTTGCTTTGCCAGTGCAGATGTCTTCGAGGTCATAGCTGGGCTGGCCTCTGCCGACGTAGCGCCACGCAGACGGCGGCTTGAACTTCAGATCTTCTTTCTTGGGAACTGAGAGCCTAGCGGCCTCCGGGGCCAGTTCTCCGTAACCGGCTTTTTTGCCGGTGGCTTTGTGAACGACGATGTGCAGGTCGGTCGTACACTCGGTTTCGGGCACGCTCCACTGCTGAGCGGCGGCGCGGATCAGCATCAATCGAGCGGTAGCGCCAGCTTCCCGCATGGGTTGATAGAACTCGCGGATGGAGTGGGAGCCGTCAGTATCCTGCGAACCGTAGCGCGGATCGCCGATCGCCTGCTGCACTTTCACGCGAGCCCAGTCGGCGTCGAGCTCGTCGGCTAGCACGAGCGGGAGCGAAGTCCGGCTGGTGGTGCCCATCTCGGAACGGTGCGCGATTATGTAAACAGTTCCATCGATGTCGACTCCTACATAAACGCTGGGATGGAGAACGGACTGATCGGCGCGCGAGGCGGAGGCAGCATCGGTCGCCCAGAGAGTCTCGGGGACGAAGCGCACGCAAAGCACCAGTGCTCCGGAGGAGAGAACGCCTTCGAGGAAACTGCGGCGGCTGACATTGGTCAAGATGCTCATAGGTGTTCTCCGGCGGCAGCTTTGATGGCTGCGCGAATACGTTGATAGGTCCCACAGCGGCAGATGTTCCCGGACATGACGTCATCAATATCATCGTCGGTAGGCGTCGGTTTCTGGCTGAGCAGAGCGATCGCCTGCATGATCTGTCCCGACTGGCAATAGCCGCACTGCGGAACGTTGATTTCCATCCAAGCCTTCTGTACGGGATGCAGCCCGTTCGCGGCGATGTCTTCGATGGTACGAATCTCGCTCCCGGCCGCTGTTTGCATGGTAGTGACGCAGGAGCGGACGGCTTTGCCGTTCTTATGGACGGTGCAAGCGCCGCACAGCGCCATGCCGCAACCGAACTTGGTTCCGGTTAAAGCGAGGACGTCGCGCAGGTACCAGAGCAATGGCATATCAGGTTCGCCATCGAAGGAGCGTTGGACACCGTTGACCTTGAGTTGGATCATGGGTTTGATCTCCCGACGAATGTGATTGTTTGGATTGTGGAATTTTAGCGCAAGGCGCAAAAGGTTGCGAGAGCCACTCTCGGCTCGCTTACTTCGCCCACTGCCTCGTGCACTCGCTAGTCTATTAAATGCGGAGCCACAAGGTTAATGAATTCTCGGGGAGTTATGACTTTGCTCTTCTTCCACAATCTAGGGAAATGCCTCTGATTGCCTGCGACCAGGTAGTCCGCTCGGGCAGCGTCCGCACATTCGAGGAACATATTGTCATCGGGGTCGCGTGCCACTTCAAGGCGCCGGGTTGGAACTACGGTGTAACTGTGCTGCTTGATAAGCTGCAACAGTTGCTGGCGAAGGCCCTTGCGAATGCGAAGCTCGCGGCGGCCAAGCACATCGGCGTATTCCTCAAGGATGGGAGGCGATACGTAGAGGCGAGCTGGTTTGGTAATAGCCAGGAGGAGGACTGTGCGCTGAAGGCCCGCCGGTTTTATAGCAGCGGAAATCAGGATGTTTGTATCGATCACCAGACGGAGGGCAACCATCAGCGCTTCGGCTTCTGGGATCGGGAAGCCTTGATGATCTGGTCAATGCGGCGCGAGGTCAACCTACTGGTGCCCCTGCGCTCCGACTCCTCACCGATTACTCTTAAGACCTCGGGCTCGGGTGCGGCGAGCCGAACGTAATCACGGATGCTGAGCAGTACGGCTTTGGGTGTCCCGCGCTTTTCGATGACGAGAGATCGCCGCTCGTCATCGACCCGGCGTAGAAGCTCCCCGAAATGCGCACGCACGCGCAGAGCAGAAACTACTATCGCGCCGTTCCTGCCTGTAGTTGTGGTCGCCATGAACTCTCCATTTCAACTACATGAACTCTATAGTTCCAAGGAAGTGCAGTCAATGAGATTAATTTGGGATCGGCCGGAAGCTGAACTGATTTGTTCGCCCCGCAGGCTCGTCCGTTGTATGCTGTTTATGGGTCGTTTATGTGGGGTTTCGACTTTAGAACGATCAAGTCTCCGGAGCACCGCCTGGCCTGGTTGGTAGCGATCGCCGCAGATACCATTCAGATCGTGGGCTTGCTGTTCTTTGCTGAGGGCGGCCTGTCGCCAGCGGACGCTTTGCTCGATCTCGGAGTAGCCGCAATTCTTATCAGATGCCTTGGCTGGCACTGGGCTTTTCTCCCCACGCTGGTTGCGGAACTCATTCCTGGTCTTGATCTTTTTCCGACTTGGACCGCCGCTGTGTTCTATGTAACCCACCAGCAGGTTCGCGCCGGAGAACCGGAGATTCTTCCTCCCGAGCCTTCCCGTTCTCCGCGCATTCACTAGGAAGACAGCAAATCGCCAGGGTTCATAATGATGCGAGCACAGCCGTCAACCTTAGGGATTTGTCTCCACAGCCATCCAGTCTGGTTAGGGAGAGAAGAACCATCGGCGGCAACGGCGTCTTCCTTAATCTGATTTATGGCGTGGTTTCCCCCGTCGCAATGCTAAGCATCACGGGAGATCAGGTGGGTGAAGTAGGTAACGGCAGGCCGCCGCTCTGGCCGCCGCCATGATCGATCCGCTACAGACTTGCTGCTGCCGTGTGGGACTTTGCTCCGCTTTCTTTTTCTGCCTGGCGATCGACGACTGTGAGTTCCTTTTCGAGCGAGGAGAAGCGTTGCAGAATTTCGTGCATGCGCAACGACATGTTGCGGATGGTTTCGATCTGCGAGCGGGCTATGGCGGATAGGGATCCGGGTTCAAGGAGCAGCAGTTCGGAGTTGCCGAGCACTGAGGTTAGCGTGTTGTTCAGCGTGTGGCGCATTTCCAGCATGTAGCGGCCGAGGTGGGCTTGGCGCTCGAGCAGCACGTTGGCCTGTTCGAAGTGGCGGGCATCGGCCTCGGCGCTGACTCGGCGCAGGATTTCGCCGGCGACCAGAATCAGCGTGTCCAGCCAGTTTTCCTGTTGGCGCACGATTGCCATGCCCGGCCAGCGATCGCGAACGGTTTGCACGATCTGCTTATCTGCGGAGACAAAGAGCACACGCTTGCCGGCGGCTTCCATGGCTTCTAAGACGACTGAAAGCGCCTGCGGCCGGAGGCCTCCGGCAATCGCCAGATGGAAAGTATCGGGATCGAAGCCGAGGCAGACATCGCTGCTCATGAGGGTGAACGCGGGGACAGTGCGCTCCGATTGCCAGCGGCCGGTCACAGTTCGTGACAGTTCGGCGTCATCGGAAATGATCAGTACAGAAAGTTGATCCACGTTTTTCTTCTGCGTCCCGGAACTACGGCTTCGGCGTCAAGTCTGAATGGTGGAAGGCTCTCACTCTGCTTCCGGAGGGCCGCTGGAAACTTCGAAGTCGGGCAAATCCGAGGTCGGTGCGGTTGCTGCGGCCTGGGCCTTCGCTTTCGCAACCCCGCCCGCTTTCGCGGTCTTCGCATGCTTTGCCAGGGCGCCTTCGACCACGGCGCGGAGGTCGACCAGCATGGACACGGGCTGTCCCGAAGAATATTCGGCGTGGAACATTACCTTCCACGACTGGCAGATCATGCGCAGGCGGGCGATTGGTTCCTCGGCGGAAAACTGGGCACGGCGGCAATCGAGGGTTTCTACGCCGCGAGTTTGCAGTTCGCGCAAGCCGTCCAGAATGGCGTTGAGGTCCTGGTGCATCAGGCGGAAGAAAATGCGGCGCATCAGAAAACTGAAGCGGGTGAAAGAGACCATGGCAGCGGGCAGGAAATATTTCTTGCCGCAGGAAGTTTTCAGCTTTCTGCCTTTTTCTAGAATCCGGCTGGTGAGTAGCTGGTTCAGATTGCGGCAACCGTTTGCGGTTTGTACAACTTCGTCGAGCGGGGTAAGCCACTCCGGCATATTCAAGTCGACCGGCCCGAGGACAGGTTCGAGAGTCTGGGCTACATAGGAAAGATCGACGTCGGCATCTTCCAGTCGCGATGGAGCGCAATGGGAAAAGAACTGGACCAGCAGAAAGTCGATTTTGTCGCGATCTGAATCGGGGTGTTCCTGGCGGCGTAAATGGTGAACCAGCAGAGTGCGGAGAGCTTCGTCGCTACTGATGGTCGTGGTTTGCAGGAACTGACGAAGCTGATGCACCTGAATGTGCGCGTCCAATTCGGAAAATAATTGCCGGGTCTGTTCAACGGATTCCTGGGGCGGCGCATCGACCCCTGCTTCCAAGTCGCTGTGATGTGGCAGTTCGATCACGAATTCCCGCGCCAGCGCGGCATACAAGGGGTAGAGCAGGCGGGCTTCACGCCACTCGGCCGCCAGATCGCTTAGTTGAGGTGTGGGCGTCATAATTTCACAAGTCAGATTTCACAATCCAGTTGGCAACTTCTCCAGTGAAGCGGGCGGCGACGGCGGTGCGACCACCGTTGTATTGCACCGCTACGACGCAGGCCTCGGTGTCGAGCGTGCCATCGGAATTCCGCAGCCGCAACTTGTCGGCGAACTCAAGCGGGAGGGTTGAAGCAAACAGAACTTCATGCGGTGTGCCGAACTCGATGATAGTGCTCTCGGTTGAGGCTCCGTTTTCACCCGCAATCCGAGTCAGGCGGATGGGGATGCGGACCGGGGTCGCATTGGGGAAAAATCTAGCCAGTTTGGTGGTCGAGCTTTCACGCGCTGGAGCAGCCGCGGCGCCCGATTTGGACACAGAATTCCTCATTCTAGATTCCCAAGCTTGATTCCCAAGGTCTGATGCGGCCTGGATTCCCCAGTCCGCCGGTTAGCGTGGCTCAGGCACCCGGACCGCATCGCGAATTAAGGATGCACGAGCGCAGCCAAAGCGCTGCAGCTCCGGGTTAATGAGAACTTGTGCTTTATCAATGGGATAGAGACAGCGTTCCGGGGGAACATCCGAAGGCGTCTTAGGGTTCTATGTCTCAGATCGAGACAAAGTCTCAGGGATGTTGCCCACAGCCCTATCTAGGCCGAGGTTCCCTGCGGTCTTAGTTTGCCTCACGCCGCCTCTGGTGTCCGGACCGGCGCGGGCTGGACCTGCGCCGTGCCGGTAAAGCGTACCATCATCATCAGGCATCAACGGAGATCTAAAAGGATTCTGTCCGTCCGTGCCTTTTGGCTTCGTGTCCCGAACCGCGCTGTCAGCTTCCGCTACTGCGGCGTCAACAGAAACGCGTGCAGCGTGGTGCCGTTGCGCGTGCCGTAGCCGACAATCTCTCCGGCGTTGTTGATTCCATTCGCCACGTAGAGAGTCCATCCCAAATTCGGCGGTATGAGATTGTTCAGGTCTTTCATCTTCTTGCCGTCGTAGACAAACGCGAGATTGTTGGCCTGGCCGACCACGATCCCAGCGTCGTTGATCCCGAAACCAGTACTGGCTGACGTGGGGACTCCATCAATATCCTTGAGTTTCCCGCCGCTGGTGATGAAGGCGTGCCAGGCATTCGGGGTGGCGGCGCCGCCCGTGATCAGGCCTTTGTTGTTTACGGCGTACGCCTGGCTGTACTGTCCGCCCAAGGTTCCGAGCGATTTCATCTTCCCGTTCTTCCAGACGAAAGCGAAGAAACCATTTGGGGCCCACGACGTTCCCACTATGACCCCGGCGTTATTGATCCCGTTCGCGCTGTTCCACCCTACCCCGCCGAGTGTCCCCAGGTCGATCATTTTGCCGTTGCTATAGAGAAACGGATGGACACCACCCCCGTTCGCAAGATATGAGGAACCGACGACTTGCCCGGAATCATTCAGGCCAGCCGCGGCCGCGGAGCCTCCGCCGAGATCGCCAATGTCGACGAGCTTTCCGTCGACGGTCACAAATGCCCGATACGTACCCGCGGTATTGGTGGAATATCCGGCAATCTGAGCCGACTTATTGATGGCGATGCCGATCGCTTTGCCCCCGCCGAGGCTGCCGATGTCGGCCATTTTTCCTTTCGAGTAAAGAATGACCACGCCGCCGCCCTTGGAATCTCCGGCCATGCCGGTAATCTGGCCTCTGACGTTGATCGCCTGGGCTTGACTGAAACTTCCGCCGGGAAGGTCCCCGAGGTCGGTAATTTTATAGGTTTGCGCGGCGCACAGTGAAGCCGTGGCACATAACGCCAGAACCAGAAAGATTCGGTACATCCTGAGAGATGCGTGCATTTTGTTTTTCCTTTCTCGGTCGAAATGTTTTGGGTTCTCCATGATCAACGATTTGCTGGTAAATCGCGTCGACTACGGCTGCTCCGAACTAGGACTCAGGCTAAACACCACGCCCGAACCATAGAAGCCCTTGGGAGCCTTGCCGCCAGATTCGGTCAACCCCCACAATTTTCCATCTTTCGTTGATACGAGGTCGACCGGATAGTTCCCCACCGCAGCTTTCTCGGAGAAGGGTGAAAGAGTTTGGATTATGCTCCCATCTGTCGACGAGATGTTGCGAATCTCGTCGCCTCCTTGGTAGATGGCTAACCAGAAATTGCCATCGCTGCCCAACACCAGCGGGCTTGTCAGCGGGTCGTCCGAAAAACTCGGAAAGGAGGGAAACGCCTGCAGATTGGAGCCATCGAGCTGAGTTTCAAACAGGCCGGGGCCGCCGCCGCCCTGCTGAAAGCTTTCATAAATACCATAGAAGTTCCCGTTGGCACCCACGCTCGGCAACAGCACCAGGTCCACCAGCAAGTTCTGTGGGAATTGGAGCTGAATCTCTTGCAACGTATTGGTGGCTTCAATGTAGTGGAAGAGGACGGGACCATTCGGGCCATTCGTGAGCCCGTAGAAGGTGCCATCGGGTGCCGTCACCATGCTGCTGGTATGGTTCTCGGTAATTTGAACTACCTTGTACTTTCCTGTGGCCGCGTTGATTTGGAAGATGGCGCCGCACTCACAATTCCCCTCCCCACCGTAAAACGTCGTGCCGTAGACGTTGCCGTCATTTCCCGCTACCAGGCCTTCAGGATCGTATCCGTCAGAGCAGTTGTTCGAACAGAAAGAGTGAATGACCTGGAACCCGGTTCCATCCTTCTTTAACCGAAACAGTGTGCCCTCGTTCGAAGCCCCGCCGATGGCAGTCTCGCCATAGAGCAGCCCATCCGGACCTTCGGCAATTAAGGAGGGATAGGTTCCGGTGACCAAGGTTTTTTCCTGTCTGAACTTATACAGCGACGTAAAGTGGCCCGAGGGCGTCAGGGAAAATACCAGGCCGCCTCCTGGGGGATAGACTTCGGTGGTTACTCCAGCGACGCCGTAAAAGTTGCCGTCCGACGCCTGGATAATCCAATTGGGAACGGCCCCCTTCGGGCATGGACCTTGGTCCACGCCTTTGCATATGAAGGTGTGCACGGCGAACGGTTTTGGCGCGGCGTACGCCGTGACTGTGAGCAGCATAGTGAGAATGGTTAGAAGCGTTGTTCGATTCATGAAGTCCCTCCCCTGGGCGAAATGTTTATTCCAAGAACGAATTGAATACTTGGGAGCCGAATTACTGGGCAAACCTACCACAGATGTCCATCACGACAAATCACTTGTCTCTCACATCCACCTAACGGGCTAAGGGGATGATGGGTAAATACTTAGCGCCTTTCCATGCGAACGCTGACAAGTAGCTATGGAGGCCTTGACATCCCCGTTACACTTTGAAAGATGATTTACAAAGCGGACGCTGCCATCCGCGATCTGGCCTTCAATAATGTCCCCAGTTGAATCAGGTAAGCCGGAACCCGAGCGCTTGAATCAGAGTCCGTCCGTCGCCGATGGCTCAAAGGTCGCTTCCCGCGTGTGTTTCGGGCCGTACGACGTCGACTTGCATGCGCGCGAGCTTCGAAAAGGAGGCCTCAAGCTTAAGATTCCTCATCAATCCTTTCAAATTCTAATTATGCTTCTCGAAAGACCGGGCGAGGTTGTCTCTCGCGAGGATCTGAGGCGGAAGTTGTGGCGGGGAGACGTCTTCGTCAATTTTGAAGCGGGCCTCAACAGTGCGGTGCAAAGGCTAAGAAGCGCGCTGCAGGATACCTCTCTTGAACCGCGTTACATCGAAACCCTGCCCAGAGTTGGTTATCGCTTTATCGCCAGCGTTGAATCGATGATTCCAGTCTCCGATGAGATATCGCAGAGCGCTGCAACGTTGGATTCTGCTGATCTGCCATCGGTCGACAGCGTGCCCGACAACTTCTCGACCGTGTCACCAGTGAAGAGTCGCAACTGGCCATACTGGGTTGCGGCGGTCCTATTGCTGACTCTATCTGTCGCATATGTTGGGAATCGCTATAGCCGTCGAAGTCAGCATGTCCCAAAAGCACAAGCTCAACCGCCTTTGGTCATTCCCTCCAGTCCCACTCGCCGCTCAGTTGCGGTGATGGGTTTCACGAACGCTTCCGGAAATGCGCGAGACCTATGGCTATCGACCGCCTTCACCGAAATGCTGGCGACGGAACTGGCTGCTGGCGACCACCTCAGAACGGTGCCGGAGGAAGATGTTGGCCGAGCAAAGCTTGAACTCTCGCTAACCAATAAAGATAGTTATGGCAGCAACACATTAAACAAAATTCGCAAGGATATTGGGTGCGATTATGTGGTTACCGGCTCGTACCTCGCGATTGGGCAAGGGGGCAACGGACGGGTTCGGCTCGATGCTCGCGTGCAGAACGCCGTCACCGGGGATACGATTGCGAGCTTTGCCGTCGCCGGCTCCCAGTCCGACCTGTTCGATTTGGCGTCCCGCGCGGGTGAACAACTGCGGGCAAAGCTGGGGGTTGAAACGCTGACCTCGACCGAGGCGGAAGAAGCTAAACTCGCCTTGCCTTCTGACCCAGAGGCAGCACGGCTCTATTCCGACGGACTTGCCAAATTGCGGGTGTACGACGATGTGGCCGCCGCGGGTCTGCTAGAAAAGGTCATCCTTCTACAGCCTGAGTATTCGCCGGCATATTCGGCCCTGGCAACCGCATGGTCTGATCTCGGGTTCGACGCAAAGGCCAAAGCTGCAGCTCGAACAGCAATGGACCTAGCTGGTAATCTGCCGCCACAAGCGCGGCTGCAAACCGAGGCGCGTTATCACGAGATGAATGGAGACTGGAAGCAGGCAGTTGAAGTCTATTCCCGACTGCAGCGATCGTACCCAGATAATCTTGACTACGGTTTGAACCTCGCAGCAGCGCAAGACGCGATGGGAAACAGCACTGAAGCAGAAGCGACGCTTGCAGCTTTACGAAAGTCGCCCCTTCCGGAGCGCGATGATCCGAGGATCGATCTTGCGGAATCCAAGATTGCCGCCAACCTCGGAGACTACAAGCGAGAACAAACCTTGGCCAACAGTGCGGCCACGAAAGCAGAAACAACTGGGGCAGGCTTGTTGCTGGCACGTGCAAAGCAGGTTCAAGGATCAGCTTCGTTTTTTCTTGGAAATCTCAGCAGCGCAGTCGAGTCCGACGCAGAAGCCGAGCGCATGTTCGCCGAATCAGGTGATTTGGATAGATCAGCCGTCGCCTCAATGAACATTGGCGGGGTCTTAGCGACCCAAGGCGATATTGTCGGGGCCAAGCACAGCATCGAGCGTGCGCTAAACCTGTTCCGAAAACAGGGTGACCAGCCTCGTCTGGCAGCCGCACTCACAAACCTCGGATCGATGTATGAGATCGAAGGCGACCTGCCAAGAGCGGAGAATCTTTTCCGCGAATCCGTCACTATCTTTACTAAACTTAACCAGACGAACCCACGGGAGCTCGTGACGAAGAACCTTGCCGACTCCCTCCAGCAGCAGGGGAAGTTTGGCGAGGCAAAAGGCTTGCTAGAGCGGCTTGCGGAATCTAGCGAAGGCAACAAATCTGTTCTCGGAAGCGCGGCGCAAAGCCTTGGCTCGATTGCAGAAACGCAGGGAGACATGGCCACCGCATTGCGGATGTACCGAGAGGCAGTTGCAGTCCTCAAAGACACGGGCGCCAAGACGGACTATACGGATGCTGAGCGGTCTTTGGGCAGAGCATTCTTGAGGGAAGCAGATTTCGTCAGCGCGAAGCAGGCCCTTTCTGAAGCGCTTTCGATCGATCGTGAAACCGGCGCAAAGACGGACACAGCCCTGGATCAGGTTGCGCTTGCGGAACTTTCATTGGCGCAGGCAGGACCAGTGGATATGGGCGCCCTTCAATCCGTGATCGACCAGTTTAGGCTGCAGAAAATAATCGATGGCGAAATCGAAGCGGAGATCGTCCTTGCGCGCGAGAACATTCGACAGGGCCATACTGCCGAAGCCGCCAACATTCTAGGACAAACCACCATTGTTTCGGCTAAGAGCTACGATCCGACGGTCCAGTTCGATGTCGCGCTGGCCACCGTTCATCTTCAAAGCGCGCAACATCGTTTTAGCGACGCCAGCCGCACCCTCCGGCCGGCACTCCACAGCGCAGCGGCCGTGGGTTGCGTGCGCTGCCAGTTCGAAGCTCGACTGGAACTTGGCGAGATCGAGATCCAATCGGGAAATGCGGAACGAGGACGCGCTGAGTTGCATCTGCTCGCCGACGATGCGGGGCGCATGGGATTTCGCCAGATCGCCGAGCGTGCCGCCAGCGATAGCAAGTAATCCATCCTACTTCACAAACTACGCTGAGATCTTGCCTTGAAACTGCCCTCCGTTTTCCGGGGAGATAAGGCATGCGTTTCATTCCCAATGACGCCGGAATTCACCCTCGCGATTGGACGCGAAAGGCTGGGCCACCCGACGCGATGGAAACGGCGTCGCATGTTGGATGCGAGGCGAGAAAGGCGATTGTTGTTGTGTTATGTAGGAACAAAAATGCCGAGAAGTACTACTAACGGGCCCGCCTGCTATCCAAACTCAGATAATCAACGTCTACGAACGACAGGCACTCACCGATTACGAACTGGCTTCCGAGTAGAACTTACGGTTCGCGGCGATAGTTCTCTGACAACCGGGCCAGCAGCCAATTACAAATTGGAAGGAGTCTCCCAATGCACCGAATTGAGCGTAAGAGTTTTGCAGTGATCGCAATGCTTGCGTTGAGCGTCGCAACATGGAGTGCGTGCAACCAGGCGAACACCACAAGTTCCGCAGCCGCTTCATCCGATGGCGGCAAGATTCCCATCACAACCAAGTCCGAAGAAGCGAGAAAAGAATACCTGCAGGGGCGAGACCTCTCCGAACGACTGCTTGGCCAGGAATCCCTGCAACACTTTGATCAGGCCATCGCACTCGATCCTGACTTCGCGTCGGCCGAGATGGCGCGGGCCAACAATTCCCCCACCCCCAATGAATTTCTCGACCATCAGAAGAAAGCGCTCAGCCTGGCGGACAAAGTTTCGCAGGGCGAGAAACTGATGATCCTTGCGAACGAAGCGGGAAACAACGGCAACGTCGTGAAACAGAAGGAATATCTCGAGCAGTTGGTCGCAGCATATCCGAATGATGAGCGCGCGCACTACACTCTTGGCAACTACTACTTTGGCCAGCAGGAGTCGGCGCCCGCTCTTGAGGAATTCAAGAAAGCGACGCAACTGGCCCCGGATTATTCGCCCCCGTACAACATCCTCGGCTACGCCTACCGACAGCAGGCAGATTACGCCGATGCCGAGCAGGCCTTCAAGAAGTACATCGAACTGATTCCGAACGATCCGAATCCTTACGACTCGTATGCGGAATTGCTGCTGAAGATGGGGAGGTTTGACGACTCGATCGCGCAATATCACAAAGCGCTTGCGATCGATCCTCATTTTGCAGCCTCGCACTTCGGAATTTCCGCAGACCTGATGTACCAGGGCAAAACGGGAGACGCGGCAGCCGAATTGCAAAAAATGGCCGATCAAGCCCGCAATGACGGCGAGCTGCGCACGGCATACTTTGGCCTCGTGGTAGTCGCCGCTGACAGCGGAAGGCTGGACAAGGCCCTGCAGGGGATGGACACAGAATATGCGGTTGCCGAAAAGAAAAACGATGTACCGTCAATGGCAGCCGACCTTCAGGCTAAGGGAAATATCGCCGCGGAGATGCAGAAATACGACCTGGCCGCGGAGCAGTTCGAGCGTTCGCTGCAGATGATCCAGGCTTCCGGTCTCTCGCAGGAGATCAAGGACAATGCCACGCTGGTTCATCACTTCAACATGGCCGCTCTTTCGATCGGAAGGAAGGACTATACGGCAGCGAAAGGTCATACGGAGGAATTTCGACAGGGGGCTGATGCGTCGAAGAATTCGTTCCGGGTGAAGCAAGCTCATGAATTGGCCGGCAGGATTGCTCTGGCGGAAAAGGATTACGACAAAGCCATTGCAGAGCTGGAACAGGCGAATCAGCAAGACCCTCGCAACCTTTATCGCTTGGGCCAGGCGTATGAGGGTAAAGGCGAGAACACGAAAGCGCACGAGTTTTACGCGCACGCTGCCGGGTTCAATTCCCTACCGCAATTGAACTACGCCTTCGTTCGGGTCAAGGCACAAAAGATGGCGGCGGGCAAGAGTGCCTGACGGGCGGCAAGAATTCTAGTCGAGAGGAGTCGTTCACACGAGATAACCAAAAAACAGTTGTCAGTTCCCTGTACTCGGTTCTCAGTTTGTTCCGCAGTTGCGACCAAAAGCCAATGGCCAGGTTCTGGAAACCTGGCCATTGGGCTTTCAGTTTTCACTTACATCAATTGCGGCCGGCGCTGGCAGCGATGGCGTAACCGCCTTGCTGCCCCGCATGGTCGCGCAGGGTTTGGAAGTACAGTGCGAACGAGCGTTGCACCAGGAACATCAGCGGCAGAATGAGCAGCGGAATGTACCAGGCAAAAGCATGCGTGGCCAGTTTGGCCAGGCCTGCAACGCCTGCGGCCAGAACGAAATAAGGAAACGTGAGTTGCAGGATCTGTTTCCAGGTTCCGAACAGGCGGCCGCTTTCGGTAAGCGCGATAACGGCTGCCACTGGGATGGTATTGACCAGCAAGTAGGCCAGTGCTCCCAGAGCGAGACCGAGTCCAGTATTTGGCGCCGCAGCCTGCAAGGTGAACCATGCAGCCTGGGCGGCCATCAGGGTGACGCCGACGTTAAACATAAGCTTGATCGGCTTCTGCTGCTTGTTCTCCGACCAGAGGCATTGCACTAACGTCGACGCGCCGGTGATCAGAAGCGCCTCAGCCAGGCTGAGTTCGGTGAGAGCCAAAAGGATGAACGGCAGGTTTACCGCCATCGATCCCGTCAGCCGTGGTAGCGAGACTTTCAGCCGGGCTGCGAAGAGCGTAACTAAGAACATCCCGGTGAAGCGTCCGTAGTTCGGGTGTCCCCATGTCAGCGGCACTTGGAGAAGAATTCCGAGGCCGGAGACAACCACGAACCCGACAAACATTTTGGTTTTTGTCGAGAGTTGTGTCATGGCTAGTTCTCTCCGTCCTGGCCATCGCTATAGGCCGCAGTCGCTGTGGAATTACCCCAGACTACGCTGTTACCCCAGACCACGCTAAATCCGCTGTCCACGTTATTACCCCAGACCACGGAGTTCCCCCAAACGATGGAGCTCGCATTGATCACTGAGTTGCCCCAGATGATGGAGTGCCCCCATACCACCGAGTTGCCCCAAACGACTGAGGTTCCCCAAGTCACCGAGGTGGTATCGACGATGGTGACGGTGTTGTTCGCGGAGTTGAAAACCGCGGTGGGAGATAGAGCGACGCCGCTGGAGGCATCGGTATTGCCCAATGCCGCGTCAACGTCGAGGTACCCTGCACCGTAGGTAAAGAGGTCGTACTGGTTGTCGTACTCGTTATTGTAGACGTCGAAAGATTTGCAATATTGGCCAAATCCCTTCCATGCCGTCTTCATGATCCGAGCTTTCACCGTGTCTGGCGTCAGCGCGGGATTGTTTTGCAGCATGAGCGCGACTGCGCCACTCACAACCGGAGTCGCCATGCTGGTGCCGCTCAGCCGGAAATACTCGCTTGGGCAGCTAGTCGTAGCGCAGGTTCCGGTCGGAGCGATCTGAAGCGCCGGAAACTCGACGTCGAGCGTGCTGTTCTTCACGAGCAATGAACCGATGCGGTTGCCGGGAGCAACGACGTCCGGCTTCACAATGTGATCCAGCAACGTCGGACCCTTGGAGCTGTAGCTGGCAATCGCATCGTCATTTCGCGTAGGAGTTCCCATGGTCCTGGTCGCGCCCACCGTGATGACCGCCGGATCGTTGCCCGGCGAACCGATGGTGGCGAAACCGTGGGTGCCTTGCGAATTGTCTCTGCCATCGTTGCCGGCGGCGACGACTACGACGATGCCGGCGGCCCAGGCTTGTTCCACCGCCTGGTCCAGAGGATCAAGCGTGTAGCTTTCAAACACTGGCCGGCCCAGCGAGAGATTGATGATCCGGATGTTGTATTGTGTCTTCAGCGCGATGGCTCGCTGAATGGCAGCGATCACCTGGCTGTCCGTACCGGCGCCGTTTCCATCCAGTACGCGAAGGTTGATGAGGTTCACATTTGGCGCCATGCCAACGATCTGCGAGGCATAGCCGGTGCCGGTAGCGGATGCCGCACCGTTTCCACCGATGATGCCGCTAACGTGAGTGCCGTGGCCGTAGGCATCGACCGTGGAAGTCTGACCTGCGACAAAGTTTTCGCTGTGCACCACACGGCTTCCGGTAGCGGTGTGAAAGTCGGCGTGATCGGCGATGCCGCTATCGATTACCGCAACCCCGATCCCGGTTCCGTCCAAGCCGTACTGCTGCGATGCTACGTCCGCTTCCACTGCCGGAATGAAACTCTCGTAGTCACTCTTGAGACTGACCTTGCGATCCGGTGTGACGTACAGAACGTCAGGATCTTTCTCCAGCTTTGCGAGAGCCGAGACGGGAATCCTAAAGGCCGCGGCGTTGATGCTGTGCAGTCTGGTCTTCAGCACGGCGCCACGTTCTGCCATTCTCTGGTAGTGGATGGCGCCCGGAGTGACTTTGAACTGCACAACAACGTCGACCATAGCGTTGGGGTGACGACGGTCGAAATCCTTGGCAACCTTGCCCGTGTGACGTGCTACGTCCGGAAACAGGTTGCGCAGTGGTGGCGGCGATGACGCAAAGCTCGCCGTGGCGAAGAGCGCCGGAATTGCGAGACGCAAAAGCGCCTTTCCGGTACTCTTCCACTTTTGAGTAGATTGTCTTCGTAGCTTCATTGATTGATTTCCCCAATTGCTGCCAGGTCCTGTCGGGTTGCTGGCCGCCTTAGACTGCTGATTTTGTTCTTCGTCGACACTTGATCACCCCTGCAAGTCGAACCTTCTTCGGTAGACATAAGTGCATGTCGGACGCCAATGTCGAGCTTTCGTAACTACATTGAAATGAATGTCTTAGGCTTGAGTTGGGGGTGGTCAACCGGGGACAGATTGTCCTGTTGGATGGCGATATAATCGTCTAATTATATGAAGCTAAAAGAGATGATGGGCTTGGCCATGGGTATGGGACAAGTTGTCCCTCTAGAACCCTAAGGCGGGTCGCGCCAGCGCTCCGATGATCGCTATAAAGTCCTTGGAGGTGTTGATTTTCCCCAACTTTCAAGGCCAGATTCTCCGGGCATTTGGGGATTGAGGTTCAGGGCTGCAATCGGCGCCTTCTGATTTTCGAACGAGGCTATTTTGCTTTCGCCAACTCCGTTTTCGCTGGCGACATTCCAGAGGTACATGGCGGCGTAGGCTCGCCAGGGACGCCAGGCTTCGGCGCGTCGCTCAAGCTCACGCGCGCTCCCTAGCGCGAGAGCACGCAGAAGACCGAGGTCACCGACCGGGAACGCGTCGGGTTCGCCGAGCGCTCGCATGGCGACGTACTGGGCCGTCCATTTCCCAATGCCGGGAATTTCACACAGCCGAGTCAGGAGATCGGAGTCGACGATCCCGTCAAAGCATATCCGCCCATCACAAACTGCACGGGCGAGAGCGCGAATGGTTTCGGCGCGCGCGCCGGGCAAGCCAATGTTGGTCAGCTTGGCATCGGCAAGCGCTTCAGACGCGGGAAAAAGATGAGTAAGGCCATTTCCGGCGTACAACGGCTGGCCGAAAGTTGTGGCAATCCGGCCGGCAAGAACAGTTGCGCCCCGGACGGTGATCTGCTGGCCGAGAATGGCTCGCACCGCCAGCTCGAAACCATTCCAGCAACCTGGCACTCGCAGCCCTGGAGCAGACTCGAGCCGGGGAGCCAGCGCGGGGTCATTTTTCAGGCTGCTCACGATCGCCGCCCAATCCGCATTCAGATCAAACATGGCGCGGATGCGCTCAACAATGAAAAAGAGCGAGCGGGGATCGCCAAACTGAACGCGCACGTTGAGTGCGTGATTGGTTTCGTCGTGCGAGACCTCAAAGTAGCCTTGGCCACCGTGCACGAAGATGGAGCGACGATAGGTGCCAAGTTCCACGACTTCAACGCCCGGCGTAGCTCGAGCCGACAGAAATTTCAAAACGCCATTCCAGTTGTATGGTGGGCGGAAACGAAGCCGGAACAGATACTGATTCTCAGGTTGGTCCTTGGTCTGGCGTGCCAGACGCCGGACTTGCGTCGGGGTTCGATGATACACATCGCGAATGGCGGCATTGAACCGCCGTACGCAACCGAAGCCCGAAGCCATCGCAATTTGGCTCATCGGCAAACGGGTCTCGTCAATGAGCTTCTTGGCAAACTGCAGGCGGCGGGTACGTGCAACGGCAACGGGAGATGCTCCCAGATGCTGGAGGAAAAGGCGGCGAAGATGGCGCGAGCCAACCCCCAGGCGTTCTGCAAGAACTTCAACCCCACCGTCCTCAAGTCCGCTTTCGCTGATCAAACGTAACGCGCGCGAAACTGTGCTCGGAGTTCCCAACCAAGCCGGGGTTCCGGGCGAGCACTCCGGTCGGCAACGCAAACAAGGGCGAAAGCCAGCTTCCGCAGCCGCTGCCGCAGTTGGGTAGTAACGGCAGTTCTTCTCCTTCGCCGTAGGCGCGGGGCAGATCGGACGGCAGTAAACCCGGCTGGTCAGCACGCCAATGAAGAACTTGCCGTCGAAGCGAGCATCGCGCGACAGCCGGGCCCGCGAACAAACCTGCAAGTCAAGATTCATAGCTCGTCGTTGATCATAGTCGATCTTCGGGAACAAACTGGACGTTTTCGGACGGCAATTCCTGGACTATCAGATGGAGGAATGGAACGCTTCCACGCCAGGCACGGCGATTCGACAAGAGATTGACAACCAATCGACGATGCTAATCGTCAAAACGTTTGGATGAGCGGAGAAGTCAAACAGAGTGCCCTGACCAACGGTGAGGTTCCGTCGCATCCTTTGTGTACCTTCGTCTCCTTTGTGGTTGGTAAAGTGAAAATGCTGGAAGCACAAAGGACATGAAGGTACACAAAGGAATCGGTCATGTCCCCCGAAAGGTGCGGCGTCATCGACAGACGGGTCCGCGAACGTCTAATCGCGTTCCGTCCTTCGATCTATCCTGACGTTGTATCCGATCCAGAGGGAGAGAACTTCACAATGAAACCGGTTGCCGTGTGGTTGCTGGTGGGTGGTGTTCTTCTCATTGCCCCCTTTACAAGAATTGAAGTCTCGGCCACTCGCCGTGAGTCTTCAGATGAGTCCTCGAGACCTGCCTCTTGCGCCGGACCCGAATATCATGAGTTCGACTTCTGGGTTGGAGATTGGGATGCCTTTGACGTCGACGGCCCCGGCAAGGTGGTCGCACGCAACCGGGTAAATCGCATCCTCGACGGCTGCGTTTTGCTGGAGGACTACCAGGGGACTAACGGATCGAAAGGGCAGAGTTTCACCATCTACGATGCGTCGAGAAGGGTGTGGCACCAGACTTGGGTGACCAATCGCGGCCAACTTCTGACTATCGAAGGAAAAATGCACGATGGTGAAATGGTTCTCAGCGGTGCGGATCTCACTGCAGACGGAAAAGAAAGGCAAGTGCGCGGCGTCTGGAAGTCAGTGAACGGAGCCGTTCGCGAGACCGCGGTAACCTCGACTGACGGCGGCAAGACCTGGGAACCGTGGTTTGACCTCTGGTTTCGTCCTCACAAGCCATGACTTGTTTCGGAGTTAAGGAGAAGAATTTTAAGGAGGAACGGATGAGAGCAATGCTCACGGTATCCTTAATGCTTATTATGCTTTTCGCGATCGCTGTCGAAAGGGCCAAAGCTTCTCCGGATGATGATCGAAAGATCGTCGCGGACCTCGACACCCAATACCAGACGGCTGTCAAAAACAACGACGCGGCCGTGATGGGTCGCATCCTGGCTGACGACTTCGTCCTGGTAACCGGCTCCGGCAAAACCTACAGCAAAGCCGACCTGATTACAGAAGCGCGCAGTGGGCTGGTGCATTACGAACGTCAGGACGACGTAGATCAGATGGTTCGTGTTTGGGGCGACACTGCGGTCATCACAGCCAAACTGTGGGAGAAAGGCACGGACAACGGAAAACCGTTCGACCGCGTGGTGTGGTTCAGCGACACCTACGTGCGCACCCCGCAAGGATGGCGATATGTTTTCGGCCAAAGTTCGCTGCCGTTGCCGAAAGCTCCCCAGCAGTAATTCTGGCCAACTATCTACCCCGGCCAGCATGCTCATATTCCGCATTGACTCCGTGCTGCCGGGGGAGTTATATTTCCCGGCAACAGTGGTGGACACTTTGGCCGCTTGGGTGGGGTCACGCGGTGGCTGTAACCTTTAACGTCCGTCTTGCATCTTTAGATTCGTTGGTCCGCTGACGTTCAAATTTGGCTGTTCGGGTAAGCTTTGCCAATTTGCCGGAGGTCGCAACGATGGAACTCTCCCGCCGGACTTTCCTTAAGAGCACAATCGCTGGAGGTGTAGGTCTATCCGCCTTGGGATTTGATCTGACCCCGGTCTATGCCCAAACCGCGAGCCTGAAGATTTCGCGAGCCAGCGAAACCCGCAGCACCTGCCCATATTGCTCGGTCAGTTGCGGGGTCATTATTTATACGCTCGGTGACAAGGCGAAAAATGCGATCCCGCAGGTGGTACACGTTGAAGGCGATCCCGACCATCCCATCAATCGGGGGACTTTGTGCCCAAAGGGATCTTCACTCGAGCAGGACATTTTGAATGATCGCCGCTTGCTGAAGCCGCAAGTGCGGCGACCCGGAGCGACGGATTGGGAGGACATCTCCTGGGAGCAGGCTTACAGCGAAATCGCGCAGCGCGTGAAGAAGACTCGCGACGACACCTTCCTCGAAAAAGACGCCCAGGGCCGCACCGTTAATCGCTGCGAAGGCATGGCCTTCACCGGCGGCTGTACAGACACCAACGAGTTTAATTATCTAGTGGTCAAAAGCATGCGCAGCCTGGGGGTCTGCTACCTGGAAAACCAGGCCCGGGTTTGACACGGCCCAACGGTCTCCAGTTTGGGGCCCACCTTCGGACGCGGCGCAATGACCAATGGCTGGATCGACATCAAGAACGCAGACATGATGTTGATCATGGGCGGGAATCCGGCCGAGAACCATCCGTGCGGTTTCAAGTGGGCGATTGAAGCCAAGATTCACCGCAATGCCAAGACTATCGTGGTCGATCCGCGGCTGACGCGCACGGCGGCCAACGCGGATCTTTATTTGCAGATTCGCGCCGGCGCCGATATTGCTTTTCTTGGCGGCTTGATCAACTACGCCATCGAGAACAACCGCATCGCGCACGATTATCTGGTCAATTACACCAACGCCGCATTCATTATTAAAGACGGGTTCAAGCTGCCGGAAGACGGCTTGTATTCCGGCTTCGATGCGGAGAAAAAAGTTTACGACAAGGCGACCTGGAATTATGAGGAAGGCGGAGATTTAGGCGGGAAGCCAGTTGCGGGCAGTCCGCCAGCGGCTCAGAAAGCCGCAGCAAACAGCACAACGCCGCCTCCGCCGCCGCTATTACCGCCTAAGACGGCTTATGATCTCTCGCTGCAGCATCCGCGTTGCGTGTTCCAGCTTTTGAAAAAACAGTACTCCCGCTACACGCCAGAGATGGTCGAACGCATTACCGGCATCCCGAAAGATCAGTTCTTGAAAGCTGCCGAGTTGTTTACGTCCGTCCGCAAAGACGGCGACATGAAGAAGGTCGCAACGATTATTTACGCGGTGGGCTGGACCCAACACAGCTTCGGAACTCAGATCATCCGTACAGCGGCTATGGTGCAGTTGCTCCTAGGCAACATTGGCCGCGCCGGCGGCGGCGTGAACGCGTTGCGCGGGCACTCCAACATTCAGGGCGCGACTGACATGGCAGGAATATTCGACAACCTGCCCGGTTATTTGAAAGTGCCGAATCCCTCGGATACGGATCTCGCAACCTATCTGAAGCGAATCACGCCTACCGCATCTAAACCTGATCCTTGGGATTCGTTCAACTACTATTCGAACACTCCGAAATTTGCCGTCTCCTTACTAAAGGCGCTGTATGGGTCCGCCGCGACCAAAGAAAACGATTTTGCATTTCACTACCTGCCGAAGATCGACCGCAACTATTCCTGGGTCAATATCTGGAACGACATGTACGAAGGCAAAGTGAAAGGTCTGTTCGCCTTCGGGATGAATGGGGTCATGATTGGCCCCGACTCGCTGAAGAACATCGAGGCGTTAAAGAAAGCGGACTGGCTGGTAGTTTGCGAAATCTACCCCGATGAGACCAGCGAATTCTGGCGCGCTCCGGGGATTACCGCCGACGACCAGAAGAAGATCAACACCACCGTATACCGCCTTCCGGGCGCGGGCTTCGCCGAAAAAGACGGATCATTCACCAACTCAGCGCGCTGGCTGCAGTGGAAGCAGATTGCGGTGCCGCCGCCGGGTGAGGCACGACTCGATCAGGACATCCTGGCTGCGATCTTCCTCAAGGTTCGTGAGCTTTATCAAAAAGAAGGAGGGAAGTTCCCCGACCCGGTTCTGAATGCGACGTTCGCTTACACCACTCCGTATAGCCCTTCACTGGCGGAGGTTGCGAAGGAGATCAACGGCAAGGCACTCGTGGATCTTACCGATCCAAAGACCAACGTAACCATCAAGGCAGGGCAGCAACTTTCGGGCTTTGCCTGGCTCAAGGACGACGGCACGACCTCGTGCGGCAACTGGATCTACTCCGGTTCGTGGACCGAGGCGGGCGCTATGCTCCAGCGGCGCGGAACGGAGGATCCTTCCGGACTCGGGATTTATCCCAACTGGGCGTGGTCGTGGCCTGCAAATCGACGCGTGCTCTACAACCGGGCATCGTGTAATGCGGATGGCAAGCCTTGGGATCCCTCGCGTCGCCAAGTCTGGTGGGATGAGACCAAGCAACTGTGGGTGGGCAACGATGTCCCCGACTTCAAACCCGATTCCGCGCCTAAAGAACACATGGGCCCCTTCATCATGAATCCCGAAGGCGTAGGGCGATTGTTCGTTCCCCTGGGCGCGATGGCCGATGGACCGTTTCCCGAATATTACGAACCGATGGAGAGCCCGATCGCGAACCTGCTGCACCCGAACCAATCGAACAATCCGGTAGTGAAAAAGTATAAGACCGACATGGATAAATACGGCACGGTGGATCAAGGATTCAACGTGATCTGCACTACCTACCGCCTGACTGAGCACTATCACTACTGGACCAAGAACAATCCCATGAATGTGCAGCTTGTGCCGGAGCCGTTCGTGGAAGTGCCGCACGAACTCGCCGAGCGCATGCAACTGCAAGGCGGTGAAAAAGTCAGAGTCACCAGCGCGCGCAGCCACTACATCGCGAAAGCTATGGTCACACGGCGCATTCGTCCGATGAAGATCGACGGCAAGGAAATGTTTCAGATCGGCATTCCGATTCATTGGGGATTCCGCGGAATCGCCGAAGACGAGGGCAGGACGGCCAGGACGCTGACCAACCAGTTGACTCCGACGGTGATTGATCCGAACGCGTTCACGCCGGAGTTCAAAGGGTTTCTGGTGAAGATTGAGAAAGTGTAGGACGGGTGAAACCGCTGCAAGGATAAAAGATGAGCGACCGCAAAACGCTTCAGATCAAGCAAATCTCGGGTCACTCGGGACCTGCGCCCGGTTTCGAGACGCAGCGGGACTACGAAGTCTGCAAACTGGTCGACACGACCACCTGCATTGGTTGCAAGGCCTGCGAGGTAGCATGCGTCGAATGGAACGATATGCCGTTTGGAGCGACCACCTTCGACAACACTTACCAGACGATGCCGGAGACGCGCTGGAATTTCTGGAACCTTATTAAATTTAACGAGCACCAGAACCAGGACGGAACGATCCAGTGGCTCATGCGCAAAGATCAGTGCATGCACTGCGCCGATCCGGGCTGCCTGCGAGCCTGCCCCGCCGACGGCGCCATCGTTCAATACACAAACGGCATCGTCGACTTCCAGCAGGAAAACTGCATTGGCTGCGAGTTCTGTGTTTCTGGATGTCCCTATGACATCCCGAAATTCAATCCGGCGACGAAGAAGGTCTACAAGTGCACGCTCTGCTCGGACCGAGTGGGTCAAGGCCTGGAACCAGCGTGCATCAAGGCTTGTCCGACTGGCTGCCTGAAGTTCGGCAGTAAAGATGACATGAAATTCATCGCCGAAGAACGATCGAAGCAGCTGCGCGAGAATTTTGGATTCGAGAAAGCAGGCGTATACGATCCGCAGTCGATCGGCGGCACGCACGTCATTTATGTCCTGCACGACGCGACCGATCCCGAACGCTATGGAGGATTGCCGAAGAATCCCGTGATTCCCTGGAGCTACACGGTGTGGAAGTGGCTATTCAAGCCTGTGCTTGGCGCATTCGCCATGTTCGGACTTCTGGGCGTGGCCCTGCACTATGTAGGGGTCGGTCCGCGCCGGCCGCAGCCCGAACCAGAAAAGAAGGAGGGCGCCAATGGCAACCGCGGTTGAACGGTTCGACGAAAAAGCCCGCCGCGCTTTTGAGCGCATCGGCAGAACCGAAGTGTATGTCGGCGAGTTGCTGCGCCATCCGGTGTACACGCGGTTTCTGCACTGGATGGTCGCGCTCTTTTTCTTTTTGGCGTTGTTCTCCGGATTCGGAATCTATCTTCCCTGGCTGTTCCGCTGGTTCACACCTCTTTTCGGCGGCGGACCACTGGCTCGCGAGCTGCATCCCTGGTTCGGCCTGTTCTTTGTTTTCTTCTTTGGGCTGCAGACGTTGAACTGGATCAGACCCATGGCATGGAGCAAAGGCGACACCAACTGGATACGAAACATTAAGAGAGTAGTTTCGGGGGAAGAAGTTCTCGAGTCACTTGACACTGGCTTCTTCAACGCCGGCCAGAAGGCAATGTTCTGGGAGATTGTCGTCGGCTGCATCGTCTACTTGATTACCGGAATCATTCTCTGGGCCGGTGCGCGAACCTACGGACGTTGGCCTGTGGCCATCAGTTATATTCTCCACGATATCTCAGCGATTATCATGCTGGGCGGAATCTTCATCCATATTTATCTGAGCACGATCGGCGAACCGGGAACTTTTCAGGCGATGACTCGCGGTTCGGTGAGCGAGTCATGGGCTTGGACTTTCCATCCGGCATGGTTCAAACAAGTTACCGGTCGCGATCCTCGGCAGGCGTATGAGGCGGCACGGCAAGCCCAAAAGAAATAGCCAAACGCGCGCCCGCGCGATTTTAGCCGTTCAGGCAAGAGCGTCTAAATTAACTACAAATGGTTTCATCTCGATCTTGTCACTGATGTTTCCCTGGTGCGTGCGAATGCTTCAGCCTCGATCACTCCATGAAACGAATCCCTCACAAAAGACACTACTTTATGACAGGAGGAAGGTTGACCATGACAGGAGAAAGGATACCCTCTACCATCAAGACCGGCACGATGATCCAGGCAACGCTGACCTTACAACGGGACCTAGTGAGTGGCCTGAAAATATCCGAACTGGATCGCTGGATTGGGAACTCGGACATACGTGAAACTGTGTTGCGGAACATGGTGTTCGGCAGAATTCGTTGGCCAAAGGACCTCGGAAAGCCAGTCTCCGCGGTGCTCAATCAGGCTTTTACCATTCATCACTGGAACACATATTTCTCGGTTGCCCAGGGGCAAGACGGAGTGGTTGTTACCACCAACACAACCGAACTGCCCGAGCCCTTCAAATTTGACGAGGTGGACGATTCCGACCACTACAGCGTCGGGTTTTTCACTCAGGTGCAGATTTTGTTTATTCAACGGATTCAGCCGACGTTCGCCAGCAATGTCGCTTGGCCATTTCATCTGAACCGCTATCGCATGATCGATCCTTTCGACTGGTCCGTCAGCGAAATAAATCAGCTGGTCATCATTCCAGATTTCACCGTCACAACAGCCTTACTGTAGTTCCAGGATAGTACAAACCGGAAGCAGAGGCTGAGTTTCCCACCACACTTTGAAAGTAAGCGGTCTGGGCGTTGATTCCAGTATCGCCTCGCATGATAATCCCATGATGAAGGTTTCTCCTTGGGGGCAGCGCATCGCGCGAGCTGAGTTCCTGGCGAAACAGCATCCGTCCGTGGCAGAAATTCTTGGGTTCTACGCGAACGTCGCCCGTTTTCAGGAAGACTTCTATCGTCGGCTGGAAGCTGCAGCGGACCGTCCTTCCACGGTCGCCCTCGCAGAGCAAAGTTTTGCTCTTCCCGAGTCGCCGGAAATCCTGGCCAGTTTCGGGCCCTTTCTTTCGATTGTCGAAAATCAAGGTCCGGCGCGACTTGTGGCGTTAGCGCGAGATCTGCAACAGTCGTCGCCGGAATCAAGGTCGGAGCTTCTGGATGCAAGTTGGAGCACCAGGGAATCCTCCCCTGATGAACCACCGGAAGAATTTCTCGCACGTGCCTTTCTTCAGCCCTATGCCGAATTTGTGCGCTTCCGCCTCGCCATGAAATCGGACGGCCACCTCCATTCGCTCTGCCCGTTTTGCAGTCGCAAGCCGGGACTGGCAGTCCTCCGCCAGCAAGGGGACGGAGCGCGGCGGTCGTTGATGTGTTCATTTTGCCTGGCGGAGTGGGAGTTTCGACGGATTGTTTGTCCCGGCTGCGGCGAAGAGAATAACACGAAGCTGCCGGTGTACACGGCAAGTGATTTCGATTACATCCGCGTGGAGTGCTGCGACCGTTGCCATGCGTATCTCAAAGCTGTGGATCTCACCAAGAACGGCTTGGCCGAGCCGATGGTGGACGAAATGGCCGCGGCGCCGCTCGATCTGTGGGCAGAAGAACATGGTTATTCGAAACTGCAGCGAAATCTGATGGGAATGTGATTCGTGCGCAGGTAGTCGAGTCGTCCGCAGCGCGGCTTTCGTCTCCCCGAAAAATCCATTGCGGTCATCGAAATTCTTGATTGTACTTTCCTACCCTGTCGAGGGTACACCATGTTAGATGACTCGGAGTTTCGCTACCGTCGATCACGATGCCTGCGGTGTGGGGTTCGTGGCGCAACTTGGCAGCACAGGTTCGCGCGAAGTAGTGGAACGGGCGCTCGAAGCGCTGCGCCGGCTCGACCACCGCGGCGGCTTGGACGCCGACGGCCGGAGCGGCGACGGAGCCGGCCTGCTCACGGCCATTCCAGATAAGTTTGTCCGAAGATGCGCGCGGGAAGCCGGAATCGAATTACCCTCAGCGTATGCGTTAGGAATGGTCTTCCTGCCTGGGAGAGAGGAGGACATTGCGCGCGAATTGATCGCTGGCCTGGCCAAAAATCGCGGGCTACAAATGTTGGGATGGCGAACAGTGCCGACCGATCCTTCGATTGTTGGCCCCCGCGCTCTAGCAACTCTTCCAGTCATCCGGCAATGCTTTCTTGCTCCCGTGCAGGAGTCCGTCGATCTGGAATCGAACCTCTTTGGATTGCGCAAGGAAGTGGAATGCAACGCTCCGCACGGAACCTATCTCTGTTCGCTCTCTTCGCGAACCGTGGTCTACAAAGGATTGTTGACGCCACAGCAATTGCCCGTATTCTATTCCGATCTGGCAGATTCGGATTTTGCCAGCCCCTTCGCGATTTTTCATCAGCGCTACTCGACCAACACAAACCCCAGCTGGTCCCTGGCGCAACCGTTCCGTTTCGTAGCACACAACGGCGAGATCAACACCATCAGTTCGAACCGCCGATGGCTTCGAGCCAAAGAACTCTGTTTGCGGCAGACTCTTGGACTTCCAACAACAGTTCGATTGCTTGAGCAGCGCGTGAGCGACTCCGCGACTTTCGACAACGGCCTGGAAATCTTGCTGCGCAGGGGCTACAACCTGGCTGCAGCCATGTGGTGCATGGTTCCCCCGGCGCGGGAAAGCGATCCTAACATCGACTCGGACTTTCAGTCTTTTCTGGGGAGCCACTCGCGTGAGCACGAACCTTGGGATGGCCCTGCGGCTCTGATTTTCACCGACGGCGTCACCGTGGGCGCGAAGCTCGACCGCAACGGCCTGCGGCCACTGCGCTACACGCTGACTGCTGACGGACTGCTCGTCGCCGGTTCGGAAGTGGGGATTGCCGACTTTAAAGACAAGAAGGTGATCGAACGCCAACGATTAGGACCGAGTGAAATGCTGGTGGTCGATCCCGCGAAGGGCAAATTTCTTCGTCCAAGTGCGTTGCCAGAGCTGGGCAATTGGCATCCATTTGTTTCCAACGCTGCGACAGTGCGGATCAATCCGTCCGATCAGGTTTCTTGCGTCTCGCCATCCGAATCGAAAAAGTTGTTGGCAGCGCTGGGGTGGAGTGAGGATCAGTTTCGATTGCTCTTTCAACCGCTCGTCCAGAATGGGCAAGAGGCCGTCTGGAGCATGGGGGACGACGCGCCCTCCGCATTTCTCTCGAGCATGCGGCGCCCGCTGTGGGAGCATTGCAAGCAGCGTTTTGCCCAAGTTACGAATCCACCAATCGATCCGTTGCGCGAAGCCCACGTGATGTCGCTGGATATTCATCTGGGCGATGCTTTGCTGCTTTCCTCTCCGCTGCTGGACTCCGGCCAATTGCAGGTGATCGAGGAGAAGCTGCAGCCAGCTGAGCATCTCGATTTCACTTTTCCGGTTGCGGATGGGGTTGAAGGCGCAAAGTGCGTTTTGAATCGTCTGGAGGCATTTGCCATTGCCGCGAACGATAGCCCTCGGCTTGTTCTGCTGAGTGATCGTGGCGTGAATGCGAACCGTGCAGCGTTGCCCGCGTTGCTGGCGTTAGCTGCGGTCTGGAAGTCGATGGTGAAGGCGGGAGTGTGGAGAGTGCCCCTGATCGTCGAGACCGGACAGGTCGTCGATACCCACCATCTCGCTTTGCTGATCGCAACCGGAGCGAGTGCAGTGATGCCCTATGCCGCTCTGGAACAGGCTGCGAGGCTTCGTCCCGACGGCGCTGCCGCTTATCGCCTCGCGGTGGAAAAAGGGTTGCGCAAGGTAATTGCGCGCATGGGCATTTCGACAATTGCGAGCTATCGCAACAGCCAGCTTTTCGAAACGATAGGTCTCGACGAGGACCTTCGGGCCAGCTTTTTTGAAGACGCAGGTGGCGCTGTCGGCGGCAAGGGACTTGACGAACTCCTCGAGGATTCCATTGCGCGCCATGCCGCGGCATTTGGAACTGAAAATTCCGGGCAAACTTCCGAACTCCGAGATCTTGGGCTGTACCGATTCCGCCGCGAGGGGGAGCGCCACGCGACATCGCCGGAATTGGTGCGGAGGATGCATCGCTACATCAAGTCCCCAAGCAGCGAGAACTATCAGGCGTTCGCCGAACTCGCTGGAAAAAGAGAGCCCGCCACGATTCGCGACCTCTTGGAGATCGCGCCTGCCGCCCCAATCTCCGTGCAAGAGGTCGAGTCGGAAGCTTCTATACTCAGTCGTTTTAGCACTCAGGCCATGTCGCTGGGAGCGATCTCCCCGGAAACTCATCGCACGTTGGCCATCGCAATGAACCGGCTTGGAGCGCGCAGCAATACTGGCGAAGGCGGTGAGGATCCAGAAGTATACGCGGGAGAATCTGAAGCCAACAACCGGGTTAAGCAAGTGGCTTCGGCGAGATTTGGCGTGACCACGGAGTATCTCGTCCACGCCGATGAATTGGAGATCAAGGTCGCGCAAGGCGCAAAGCCCGGCGAGGGCGGGCAACTCCCCGCGGAAAAAGTCACGGCGTACATCGCCCGGTTGCGACACGCAGTGGCGAACACGATGCTAATTTCGCCGCCGCCGCATCACGACATTTACAGCATCGAAGACCTGGAGCAACTGATCTATGACCTGCGGGCCGTGAATCCGCATGCACGCATCGGAGTCAAGCTGGTTTCAAGCACCGGAGTGGGGATCGTCGCCGCCGGGGTTGCAAAGGCTGGGGCTGACGTGATCACCATCAGTGGCTACGACGGGGGGACTGGTGCTTCTCCCCTGACATCCATCAAGAACACAGGCCTGCCTTGGGAAATCGGACTTCGCGATGCGCACTGCTCTCTGATGCGAGCGGGCTTGCGTCGCCGGGTTCGCTTGCGCGTGGACGGAGGATTCAAGTTTGGTCGAGATGTGATCCTGGGGGCACTGCTCGGGGCCGACGAATTTGGTTTTGGCACCGCCGCTTTGCTGGCACTTGGCTGTGTGATGGCCCGCCAGTGCCATTTGAATACGTGTCCCGTCGGAATCGCCACGCAAGATGAAAAGCTGAGGATGCGCTTCACCGGCAAGCCGGAGATGGTGGAAAGCTACTTCCGTTCGGTAGCTGGCGAGGTCCGCGATCTTCTGGCAGCTATGGGAGCCGGCTCCATCGACGCAATCGTTGGCGCCGTCGATCGACTTCGGCCTTGCAATCCGCAGGCTGGACGCGCTCTGGCAGAACTGCTGGACCCAATCACGGCGCCCCCACGCACAGTTTGCTCACGTGACCCCGCTGCTGGACTTCCGCTTGCCTTGAGCCGGGCATTCGAACAACGGAACATGAATCGCTCCCCTTTTCGTATCACCAACGCGGACCGCACTATCGGAGCTCATCTATCTGGAGATCTTCTGCGCCGGAGATCCAAGGTCATTACACCGATCGACTTCGACTTCGTTGGCACCGCCGGCCAGAGTTTTGGTGCGTTCTTGATTCATGGAATCAATCTGCGGCTCTTCGGCGAAGCGAACGACTATGTAGGCAAGGGTCTGTCCGGCGGCAATATCGCCATTACCGCGGGCGAAGAAGCATCTTTACGCGGAGATGTATTGGCCGGCAACACCCTGCTGTACGGAGCTACAAGCGGAGAACTTTACATCGCCGGCCGCGCAGGAGAAAGATTTGCTGTCCGCAACAGCGGCGCTCTGGCGGTGGTCGAGGGCGTCGGCCAACATGCGTGTGAGTACATGACGGCGGGCGTCGCTATCATTCTCGGACCTGCCGGAATTAATCTCGGGGCGGGAATGACGGGCGGGCTCACCTACCTGCAACACGATTCCATGGGGAGGCGTGTGCACAACAGCGAGTCGGTTCGGGTAGCTCCCCTTGAGTTCCAAGAAGAACTCTGGCTTCGCCGCGTGCTCCACAGACATGAACGTCTCACCGGAAGTCCGCGTGCCACGCAGTTGTTGCGCAGTGAGAGACCACTGCCATTCAGCCGCATAGAGCCCCTGTCCTTGCCCTGTTCGATCGAGGAGACCTGGGACGCGATCCTGAAACGTTTCGGAAGGCACAAAACAGTTTTGGGTATCCAACGTGTCGTACCGCTTGATAGCTTGCCGTCGTACCGGAAACAGCGAGCGTTCCAGGGGAATCGATGACCTTTTCAGCCTGAGAGTCTCCGGGTCCCATTTATAATCACGCACAACTATGGATTTCGACCAGCTAGTCACATTTCTGCAAGTCGCGAAGCTGGGCAGTTTCTCGCGCGCGGGAGAAAAGGTTTTCCGTTCACAATCTGCCGTGAGCAGCCAGATTCGGCTGCTCGAGCAGGAATATGGAGACAAGCTTCTCGACCGGTCGGGAAAGTCTGTAAGACTCACACCAGCGGGCAGAGTATTGTTTGCCTATTCAGAGCGGCTCCTGAGATTGCGCGATGAGTCTCTGCTAGCGGTCGCCGACCAAGGGGCCACACCCCGCGGCACGCTCTTAGTTGGCGCCAATGAAGCCACCTGCCTCTACGTGTTGCCGGAAGTTTTCGCCGAATATTGCCGGCTCTATCCCGGAGTGCAAATCAGCATCTACCGCAACTTCAGCTACAAAATCATTGAGAAGCTGGAGAACGGCTCGATTGACGTCGGCATCGTAACCTTGCCGGTCAAGTCCCCAAGCCTGAAGGTACACTCCATTTTTCGCGACCAGTTGATGTTAATGGTCAATCCACAAAACGCTTTGGCCAAGTATAAGCACGTATCCGTCGCGGACATCGTCACCCAACCGCTGCTATTACCAAGAACCGGTTACAGCCGCCGGGTTATGGACAAGCTATTCCGGCCTCACCGGGCCGAGTTGCGGGTCAGGATGGAACTCCCCAGCATCGGAATGATCAAGAGTTTTGTCGCCGCCGGACTCGGCGTGTCGCTGATCAGCGCGAGCTTCGCGCGGGATCAGGTGGTAGCGGAACGAGTCAAGTTGATTCCTCTCCAAGGAGTGGAACTGTGGCGTGAACTAGGGCTGGCTTACCGGAAGGATCGGACTCACACGCGGCCCACAACTACGTTTATCACGACGGTCAGACAGCTTTCTGCAACCGCGAAGTAGTTTGCTGAAGGCGATGGAACGCGGACGAGTAAAGATGCGATACGGCGTAGAACCACAAAGATGGTGTTCTTAGCAAATTAAGATGTCCGCATTTTGTAGCAAGTGAAATGTCCGGTTTCAAAGTTGTGCCCTCGCCGTTTGGGTGGGGTCGTTTTTGGGGAAGGGGTGCAGGGGAAGGGGGCAGTTTCCCCTTCCCCTGCTCAGCTCTGTACTAGCCTTCCTCGGCAGGGGCACCCCGGTTGCGTCATAACGGCCCAGGCAGTGCGGTCCGTAGCTCAGGCTGAGAGTGCCGTCGAGGTGTTGATGCGCGAGGACGCTGCAGCCGGCGAGAGTGCCACGCCAGCGGACAGGCTCAATCTGCAGGGTACGATTCTGAAAGCTAACCGTGTGGTCGCGGTTTACCGCGCGCTCGAACTGCAGCGAGAAGACCAGCTCCAAATCGCGCCGGCGACAGGGCACAAAGGCGCTGCCGCGCTCGGCCGGTGCAACCTGAAAACGGCGATTGAACTCGGCGATGTAATGTTCGCGCAGAAAGCGATTGGCGGCCTCAAGGGTGGTGCACCCCGCCAGCCGCAACTCCTGCGGCAAGCGCCCTTGCCAGGTGCCGAAGTTGCGTTCGCTGCGTCCCCGCGCCTGCGGCGAGTAGGCCGGAATCATGCGGATGCCAAGCTCGCGCAAGGCCCGTCCCACCTGGGTGAGACGATGGGGATCGACCGCTTCTCCCGCCTTCGGAGTCAACCAGAAATGGCTGCCCCGGTCGCTGTACAAGGCGCAGAACAAGCCTTGGCGCTCGATCACTTCTTTCAATCCCGCCATCACCGTCAGCGTCGATTCCTCTTCTACCAGTTGCGCGTAATAGATCTCGCTGCTGGCGTCGTCCAGAATCACCAGCAGGTCGTACCAGCGCTCGTCCTGAAACCAGCGATGCTCACTGCCGTCGATGTGCAACAGCATGCCGGGCAAAGGCCGCCGCTCGCGCCGCTGCCGATGCACCCCGCGTTTGCGTCCGCGGGCGATCAGGCCGGCTCCTTGCAGCACTCCCTTCACCCAGCTGTAACTGAGCTCGATCTGGTGCTCCGAGGTCAGCTTCTCGTGAAAGTGGCGCACGTTCAAATCGAAATACCGTTCCCGATACAGCTCCAAGACGCGCTCCAACACCGCCAGCGGAACTCTTTTCGGCGACGCTTTCCCACGCCGCCGGTCGAATAACCCGCGGAAGCCAAACTCTTCGTACCGCTCCCGCACCCGTCGCATCTGCCGATCGCTGATGCCCATAATTTCCGCCGCCTGCCACCACCTGATCTTCTTGGCTACGGCCCGCAAAATCACTTCCTGTACTTTCATCGCCCGCTCCATCGCGGCCCTCGAGTAGCTTTCCATGCCCTGCATGGTCTCCTACTCTCGCCGCCCGCAAAGCGGACAACTCACCTGCTATCTCAACCGGACATATCATGTGCTAACGACACTTGAAAAACCACGCGTTGACTCCCGAACCGAGCGGGCGGATAATGTGCTGTTCTCCGACGAGTCCTTATGAAACATCTCCCCCGACCCCGTAAGACAGCCAGCCTTTCCGATGCAGTCCAGCAGCGCCTTCGCATGTACTCGATTGCGGCGAGCACGGCGGGAGTGAGCATGCTGGCCTTGGCGCAGCCAACTGCGGCCAGGATCGTTTACACGCCAGCCGACGTAACAATCAAGAGTCGATACATTCTCGACCTCAATCACGATGGAGTTGCCGCCTTCACCCTCGTGAACAGTGCCGTGAACACGACCTCGGGAGGGTTTAATTACTTTTTTGTGAAGCCTGCCATAGGCAACGCTGTCGAAGGGCAGACGGGTAAGCACCGACACCCGTGGGCCCTTGCACTCAAGGGCGGCGCACGCGTCGGGTACAAGCAGCACTTTGCTCAAGGTCGGGCGACGATGGCCACGTCTTACGGTTTTTGGGATGGCAGCGGTCGCGGCGGCTATTGGTTAAATGTCGCTAACCGATACCTCGGACTGAAGTTCGAGATAGATGGACGGACACACTACGGATGGGCGCGATTGAGCGTTCAAGCCTCTGGCACCAGTATTACTTCTACTTTGACCGGGTACGCCTACGAGACCATTCCGAACGAGCCAATCATCGCCGGTAAGACGAAAGGACCGGATGTCATCACAGCTCAACCCGCCAGCCTCGGGCATCTTGCGGCAGGGGCTTCTGCGATTCCGGCTTGGCGCTCGGGAAAGTAGCAACGCGGCGGGACGTTACTGCCGCTGTTAGCGGCCCGTAACTGTCGAAAAATCCCGATTACGCTCAAAACCCCCTTTCGTCAGCCATCCTTGCCGTTTCCCAAGTCACTATTGCTCGCGCCTAATCATGGGTCTGCTAAATTGCTGCCATGCGCAAACGGCTGCTCTTCGTCTGCTTTGCTCGGTCGTTCTTCGCTTCCCTGGCAAGGCGTACGCCCAGTTCACAGACCCGCGCAATTACGACAACAGCCCGGTGGACATCAATCAGATCGATCTTGAATATGCGTACG
>Ga0210383_10000424_pt1 | contig 39198 bp, 38 predicted proteins | sample IncBWC14OmetaG_FD_160072 | JGI IMG/M metagenome (GOLD analysis project Ga0210383, IMG submission 160072) | Forest soil microbial communities from Barre Woods Harvard Forest LTER site, Petersham, Massachusetts, United States - Inc-BW-C-14-O ...
ACGACCTTCTGTTCTGGGTCAACACCGTGTCGGCGGCGCTCGACAACGCGACGCTGGTCGCGCTCGAGGTGCACAACATGACGTTGCCGCGCGCGCGCGAGGCGATTCTGTCGCTGCTGATTTCGGGCGGCATGCTGATACCCGGCAACATCCCGAACATCGTGAGCGCCGGCGCTCTTCGAATCGGTAGCGCGACGTGGGCGAAGATCGGCGTGCCCATGGGGCTGGTCCTGCTAGGCATCTATTTTGCTGTTATCAAGTTCGTCGGCTGATTCGGGGAGAAGAATTTGCAGAATGCACGAGATCCTTCACAGAAGGACGAATGCCGCACGACGTGATGCTGCTTGAGTGCGCGTCAATTGCCTGTTGGATGGGCGTTGCGTTAGCGGAGCTTTCGTGACAGAAAACGAGATTCAGAGATTGGTCAATTCAGAGATACAAATATGCCGCCCCGTTAAGCGGCCAGGAGGGTTACGGGTTCGATGACGCCAAAACAAGTATTGGCAATGATCAAGGAAAAGGGCGTGGTGATGGTCGATGTGAAATTCATCGATCTGCTCGGCACGTGGCAGCATTTCACTGCCCCGATCTCCGAGTTCAAGGACGAAGCGCCGTTCGACGAAGGGCTGGGCTTCGACGGCTCGTCGATTCGCGGATGGCAAGCGATTGATAACAGCGACATGCTGGTGATTCCCGACCCCGACACTGCGGTGATGGATCCGTTCACCAAGGATCCGACGCTCAGCATCATCGCGAACATTTCCGATCCGATCACACGCGCCGACTACACGCGCGATCCGCGCAACATTTCGCGCAAGGCCGAGGCGTACCTGAAGACCACCGGCATCGGCGACGTTGCCTTCTTCGGACCCGAGCCGGAGTTTTTCATCTTCGACTCGCTCCGCTACGACACCACGCAGAATTCGAGCTACTACTACATCGATTCCAACGAAGGTAACTGGAACAGCGGCAAAGAGGGCGCGGTCAAGGAGGGCGCGAACCTCGGCTTCAAGGTCAAGAACAAGGCCGGCTACTTCCCGGTGCCTCCCGTGGACACCCTGCAGGACATCCGCACCGAGATGGTGCTCGAGATGGAGCGCGTCGGCATCCGCGTCGAGAAGCAGCATCACGAAGTCGCGACCGCGGGCCAGGCCGAAATCGACATGCGCTTCCAGTCGCTGACCAAGATGGCCGACTGGCTGACCTGGTACAAATACATCGTCAAGAACGTGGCGGTGCGCCATGGTATGACGGCGACGTTCATGCCCAAGCCGATTTTCGGCGACAACGGTACCGGCATGCATACCCATCAGAGCATCTGGAAGGGCGACACGCCGCTGTTCGCGGGCAACGGCTACGCCGGGATGTCGGAGACTGCGATGCACTACATCGCGGGCATCTTGCATCATGCGCCGACGATTGCGGCGTTCACCAATCCGGGGACGAACTCGTACCGCCGGCTGGTGCCGGGCTTCGAGGCGCCGATCAATCTCGCATACTCGTCGCGCAACCGGTCGGCCTCGGTGCGAATCCCGATGTACTCGCCGTCGCCCAAGGCCAAGCGTATCGAAGTGCGCTTCCCCGACCCGACTTGCAATCCGTATCTCGCGTTCTCCGCGATGCTCATGGCGGGAATCGACGGGATTCAGCGCCGGCTCGACCCGGGCCAGCCGCTCGACAAGGACATCTACGCACTCACGCCGGCCGAGCTGGCCGAAGTGCCGAGCATGCCCGCGTCGCTCGAGGAGTCACTGGGTAACCTCAAGAAGGATCACGAATTCCTGCTGAAGGGCGACGTATTCACCGAGGACCTGATCGAGACGTGGATCGATTACAAGATGGCAAACGAAGTCAGCGCAATTCGGTTGCGGCCCCATCCGTACGAATTCGCGCTCTACTACGACGCGTAAGCACACCACTTCGCGCCGACCAAGCGAACGCGGCGGGCCTCAAGGTCCGCCGCTTCCTTTTCCTATATTCCGGTCCCGCTTCTCTGGATTGTCATCCTGACAAAGCGAGCAACGCGAGCGGCAGGAAGGATCTCGGACAGCGGCGCGCAAGCGCCGCCGGTTCCGGTTTTGGAAATCGCGAAGCGGTCCTCAGACTTGCTTGTCCCGCGACATCGCTTCGATCTTCTCCAGGCGCTCCTGCAGCTTCTTGTTGTCGTCGCGCAACTTGTCGATATCCTCGCGCAACCGCTGACCCTCCTCGACACGACTGCGGCCCTCGCTGATCGACGCGATCGCGTCGCTGGCGTGTCGCTGAATCCGCCCGTCGAGGTCGCGATCCGCCAGCCGCCGCAACGCGGGTAGTGCACGCTGATCGCCAATCTCAGCCAACGCCGACGGGATACGCATGCGCACCATGAACTCGCGATCGTCAACCAGCGGCGTCATCAAATCTAAAATCTCGACGCGGCGATTCTCTTTGAGTGCCGCGAAATGCGCCAGCGCGCCAATCGCAGCCACCCGCGCTCTCGCGGGCCGGCCGTACGTCGAGTAGTCGCGCGCGATATCGATTGCGCGCTCGTCGCGCAACTCGGCCATCCCAGCGATCGCGTGCGTCCGGATCACATCGAGGTAGGAGTCGCGCTTCAGCGCTTCGGTCAGATGTGCGAACGCGCGATCATCGCGCGTCTTGCCCAACGCGAGCACTGCTTCCGCTTCGACAAAATAACTGGCGTCGCCCTTCGCGACGACGTCCGCGAGCGCCGACGCCGCGCGCGCGTCGCCGCGGAAATTTCCGAGCGCGCGCACCACCGCACGCCGCGCCTTCGGATGCGCCAGCTTGAGTCCTTCGATCAACGCGTCGAGCGCCGCACTCGTGCGAATCGCACCGAGCGCCGTCGCCGCATCGGCCTGCACGCCCCAGAACTTGTCGTTGATCAATGCCTCGCGCAATGCCGCCGTCGCCTGCGGACTGCCCTCATTGCCGAGTTCGCGCGCCGCGTTCGCGCGGCCGATTGCTTCGGGTGCATAGCGCAGCGCGACTTCGAGCGCCTCGCGCCCGCGCTTATGCTTGAGCGTCTTCAGGACGTCGTGCTCGGGATCGAACCGCACCGCCTTCGGGGCCTTCTCGACAACAAAAGTGAAACCCTGCTCGCGCTGATTCATTTCCACGCGATGCCGCGTCTCTTTCCCGTCCGCGTCCATCAGCGCGATCGTCACGGGAAAGCTGAACGCGTTGACAATCGTGTCGCCGGTCTTGTGCGTCTGCTTGACGCTCACGCTCAGCAGTTTTTTCTTGTCGTCGAACGAACTCGACACTTCGATTTCGGGATGGCCTTCCTTGTACACCCACTGGTCGAAGAAAAAATCGAGGTTGCGGCCGGTCGTGTCTTCGAACGCGCGCTGCAGGTCCTGCGTGATGACGTTGCCGCCGCGATGCCGCGTGCAATAGAGATTCAGCGACTTGAAGAACAGCTCGTCGCCGGTCACGCGCCGCAGCATGTGCAGCACCAGGCTGCCCTTCTCGTAGAGATGACGATCGAACAACTCGATCGGCACGCGGTAGCGGTTGCACACGATCGGGCGCCGGTAGCGATTCGAGTCCTCGTCGAGATAACCCTCGCGGTCCTGGCGGACGTTCCACGCGAACTCGTCGGCGCCAAGATTTTCCTCGCACCACAACGCCTCGAAATAAGTCGCGAAGCCTTCGTTGAGCCACGCATGCGCCCAGTCGCGGCAGGTCAGCAAATCGCCCCACCATTGATGCGCCAGTTCGTGCGCGACCAGCCCGTCGCTCTTGAAGTCGAGATGCGCGCGCGCGTCGTGCAGCGTGCTGTCGGTCTGCGTCGTCGCCGACGTGTTCTCCATCCCGCCGAATATAAAATCGCTGACCGCCACCTGCGCATACTTGGCGTACGGATAAGGCACGTCGATCACGCGCTCGAAAAACTGGATCATCTTCGGCGTGTTGCCGAACGCGCGGCGCGCGTCGTCCTCGCGTCCCGGCGCAACGTAGTAGGTGACCGGCGTGTTGCCCGCGCGCTCTTCGATCAGCGCGAACTCGCCCGCCGCCAGCGTGATCAGATAGGTCGAGTGCGGCACATCATGCCGCCAATGAAAGGTGCGCGTCTTCGCCGCCGCATTCGAGGTTGTGCCGACGAGCGCGCCGTTGGAAACCGCCGTGAATTTTTCCGGCACAGTCGCGATGACTTCGCTGGTCGCCCGATCATTGGGGTAGTCGTAGCATGGAAACCAGTAGCGCGAGTCTTCGTCCTCGCCCTGCGTCCACGCCTGCCGCGGCTTGTTCGGATAGCCGTCGTCAGGCCCGACGAAGTAAAGCCCTCGTCGCGGATTGCCCGCGTAGTCGATCGCGACTTCGATCTCCTCGCCACTCTTCAGAGCGCGCGGCAGCGCGATCCGCAGCTTGCCGTCGGCAGTCTCGAAGGTCGCGGGCTCACCACCCGCGCGCACCGCGTTGATCTCGAGCTCAGTCGCGTCGAATTCCAGCCGATCGAGCGGGCCTGTGATCGCGGACAGCCGATGCGTCGCGGTGCCGGAAATTTTTTTCGCGTCGAAGTCGAGCGCGACTTCGAGCTTGATATGCTTGATATCGACGTCGCGGTCGCGCGCCCATTTAGCCTCGACGTGCTGCGGTTGAAACGCGCGGCGCCCACGGGCGAACGCGACGGTGAACGCATCCTCGTCGCCAAGCTCTATCGCCAATTGATCGAAAAATCGCGGCTTATGCATGGCCGTGATGTTATGAACCGCGGCATCCGCACGCAAACGGGAAATTGAATGCGGGGCTCCGCGCCCCGCACCCGCGGCAGGGGTGACCCCTGCACCCATTGATAAGTGGTAAGCGCGAAATGTCCGATCCTCGCCTCCCCCATTCGTGGGGGGAAGCCGACGCTCTTCCCAGAGCGTCGGGTGGAGGACCTTAATTGCTGGGATGGCTTTATGAGAGAACTCTCGGCCGATATGCCGCGTGAGCGTCTTGCGATGGAAAACCAGACAAGCTTCGGGCGTGGCAGCCTTCAGAAGAACAAGAACCTCCTGGTCACAGTATCCTTTGGAAGTTCGTCGACCATCTTCACGGTGATTTCGTCGTTTCGGCTGCCTGGCAGTTTAGTCGGCTTGTGGTCGCCAACGTAAATTTGCCACACATCGACATCGAGCGTTCCGGCGTTGTACGCGACGTTCTTGCTCCACACCACAACCAAGCCATCGTCCCGGTAGGCGAACGAGTAATTGCCGCGAATATCGCCGGAAGTGAACCGATGGAGCCAAGTCGGAAACTCTTCAGTCGATTTAAGGTGCTGCTGGGCCTCGCGTGCGATTGCTCGATAAATCCCACCTTTATTCCTCCACGCCCAGTCCATTGGGAGACCGTTCGTTGACGCGCCTGCGTTACCACCACCGAGACCCCAGTCCTGATGCATCAACGAGAGTTTCAGACACCCTGTCGCATCATCCCACGTAAAACATCGCACAAGATCGTCGCCAGCAGTAACGGTTATGCTATCACCGGCGTCAGTGGCTCTTATCTGTGAGAACGGTGGCATCACCAACTCGTGGTCCTGGACCATGACACCAAACTCTGGCGATTCAGAAGCGTGCGGCTCCGCTGCCTTAATCTGATGGAGAAATATTCCAGACAGCGACCCTACGACAGCGAGCCTACACGCGTAACGAAATAGCCGTGTCACAATGATTCTGCTTTCAGCTGCGCCCGGTATCATCGATCTGTTTTCTATCAATCAGCAACCTACGCCCAGACATTCGGCCGGTGAGCGCGCGGAGACGGGAGAGTTCAGCTTTTCACTTCGTTTCCACGATGACGCCTTCGTTTGGGCGGAGCGTCAGTGGAGATTTCGTGAACTGCGCCGGGCGGCCGTCCACCGTGCTCAGCAGAATCTTGCCGGCATGCAAATCGATCGCACGCAGCTCGGCGGAAAAGTTCAACGCGACGACGAGGTGCTGCATCGCCGTGTCGCGATGGAACACGAGGCAATCCTCAGGCGCGCTCTCGAACGCTCGATAGGTGCCTTCCACCAATGCCGGCGTCGATTTCCGCAGTTCGATCAGCCGCCGATATAGCGACAGCATCGATTTCGGATCGTTCAACTGCCGCGCGACGTTGACGGCCTTGAAGTCCCCACACGGCAGCCACGTCTTGTCGCTCGTCGAGAATCCGCCATTGCGCGCGTCGGACCATTGCATCGGTGAGCGGCAGCCGTCGCGTCCGACCGGATCGCGTTTGCTGCCGGCCGGAACCTCCGCATCGCGCATCCCGATTTCTTCGCCGTAATAGATAAAGGGCGTGCCGCGCAACGTCAGCAGCATCATCGCCGCGACGCGGGCGCGCGCGTCGGCGTCGCCACCGCGTGAGTAGCGAGTGATGTGCCGCGGGAAGTCGTGATTCGACAGAGTCCACGTCGGCCAAGCGCCGGGGCCGAAAGATTTCTCAGTCAGCTCGATCGCGGCGCGGAAGCGGCGCGCGTCGTAACGCGCAAGCAAAAAACGGAAGTTGAACGCGAGCTGCAATTCGTCCGGCCGCAGATAGTCGGCAAGGCGCGCCTGATCGCGAGGCCAGGTCTCGCCGACCAGGATTCGTTCCTTGTAGCTCTCGCTGACGCGCCGAAAGCCGCGGATGACGTCGTGAACCTCGGGCCGGTCGGTGCTGTAGAGCGGATCCGGAATGCCGCGTCCGAGCCATGGAATGTCGGGGTCGGCTTCCGCGCGAATCGGATTGTCGCGCAGCTCCGCGTCCTTGATCATGTTCGCGACTACGTCGATGCGAAAACCGTCGGCGCCGCGATCGAGCCAGAAGCGGATGACGCCGTGAATCGCGTCGACTACTTCGCGATTTCGAAAATTCAGGTCGGGCTGTTGCTCGAGGAACGTGTGCAGATACCACGACCCAGTCGCATCGTCGTACTTCCACGCGATGCCGCCGAAAGTGCTCAGCCAGTTGTTGGGCGGACGATCGGACGAACCGGGAACCCAGATGTACCAGTCGCGTTTGGGATTGGTGCGCGACGCGCGCGACTCGACGAACCATGGATGCTGATTCGAAGTGTGATTCGGCACCAGGTCGACGATCACCCGGATGCGGCGGCGATGCGCCTCTGCGACCAGCCGATCGAACGACGCGAGACTGCCAAGGTCCGGATGGATCCCGCAGTAGTCGCTGACGTCGTAGCCCCAATCGTCGAGCGGCGACGGGTTGATCGGGTTCAGCCAGATCGCGTCGATGCCGAGCGCCTCGAGGTAGTCGAGATGCGCGGTGACGCCGTCGAGGTCGCCGATTCCGTCGCCGTTAGAATCGGCGAACGACCGCGGATAGATCTGGTAGAAGACCGCGCGCTGCCACCATTGAAGAGCCATCGCGGAGCCGTGGAAAAAATCAGGCGGCTCGCGAGCCCATCATCTCGGCGTAGTTCGTCGCGTAGAATCTTTCCTTCGCGGGCTCCGACAGGTTCGGCGTCGACAACTCGAAGCGCTTGAGCGGATTGCGTCCGCCCTCGATGTGCGGGTAGTCCGACGAGAACATGCACAGCTCCGGCCCCGCCTGCTCGACAATCCATCCCACCGGCTCGTGCGGATACGGCGTGAAGCGCAGGTTGCGCCGCACGTAGTCCGACGCCTTCATCGGCAGGCTGAGATATTTTTCCGATTTCACGAAAGTTTCCTGCGAGATGTCGAGGCGGCGCAGCCACGGCACGATCCACATCGCGCCCTGCTCGATACATCCGCCGCGCAGCCGCGGGAACTGCTCGAAGATTCCGTCGAGGACCATCGTAGAGAGAAAGATTTCCGGCATCATGTGGATCGCCATGAAATCTTTCGATCGGATATTCTCGCCGCCGCCGAGGAAGTCGGTCACCGGGCGATCGTTGTTGTGAAACGCGCGCGGAATCGCGCGTCCGCCGCCGCCAACGTGCAGCATGAAGGGAACATCGGCGCCCTGCAGCCGCGCCCACACGCCGTTGAAGTCCGGATGCGACGGCGATTTTTTCGCCGGCGGCAGCGACGGGATGTGAATCGCGGCGCATCCGAGTTTGATCGCTTCGTCGATTTCCTTTTCGGCAAGCTCCGGGATGTCCAGCGGGATGAAGCCGACTGCGAGCAATCGCTTGTCGCCGCGGCAGAAGTCGGCGATTGCGCGATTGTGCGCGCGCGTGCCGCCGTACAGCACTTCGGGCGTCGAGCGCACCTGCTCGAACTCGCCCCAGAAATGCGTGATCGCGAAAGTCGTGAAGACCAGCTGCGAGTTGAAGCCAAGCAGGTCGAGCGCGCGACGACGTTCGTCAGGATCGAAAGCGCCGAGCGCCTCCCATCCTTTTCGCAGCATCAGGTTCTGCTCAGCATCCTGCACCGCCGCAGGATTCTTATGACGCTCGTCGGCGTGCGCGATCGCCTTGTCGACGAGCCTGCCGCCCGATCCAATCGCGAGCGGATGCAGCTTGGGCCGGAGGTCGGGGTCGGCGTGGGAAATCAGCCAGTCCCGCGTCTCCATGATGTGACTGTCGGCGTCGTTAAAGACTCGGCCTTCTGCGTACGGCATCTCGATTAACCTCGGTGCTCGATGAATTCGCGCGGCATCACGCCTGCACGTTTCGGCTTCAGAGATTAGTGGAGGATGAATGTGTCGTACAGAGGTGAAGGTCGACTACTTGCGGACGCAGAAATCGTAGACACCTGTTGGGATCAACGCCAGAATCGCTTTTGGCCGGTGCCGATTTCGAGAGAGCTGACCGGCATTATCGAGAGGGGGGAACTTCAAAAGTTCAGTTTGATATGACGATCCAACTGATTCCCGCGCAAACGGCCGCGTACCGCGTGCTTCGCTATGCGCTCAGTGCCGGCGACTTATTGCTGCTTCATAGCGTGTCGGGGCGGGGCCGTACGACGGTGCTGAAGAAACTGCATGAGGAAACCGGCGGCGCATACATCAACAGCAAGGACTTTATCGAAGGGTCATCGGAACGGCATCCGCTGGCGCTCGAGGAAGCATTCCACAGCCTCGTGGTCGCCGCCTTTCGCGATCACAAGACGGTCTACGTCGATGACGCCGACCTGATCCACGAGGCCACCTCGAACTGTCACTTCTATCCGCGCGGCGACTACCTCGAGACTGCTTTCATGGAATTGAGCGAGCGCGCGGTACGCGAGGGCAAAAAGCTGGTGATGTCGACAGACGGATCAATCGCATCGAGTTTCTCCGCGCGCTGTTTCTCCGCCAACATCGCAAGGTATTCCGACGAAGACTACGCGGCGCTGTTGGCAATCTTCCTCGGCACGGAGCAAGCGAAGGAACTCGATGCCGCCAAGATCTTCCGCTTCGCGCCGAAACTTACGGCGCATCAAATCCGCGGCGCGTGCGATTGGCTGAAGGCGTCCGGCTCACTGTCCACCGAGCAGTACATCGAGTATCTGCGGTCGCGACGGCTCGCGAGCAACGTCGATCTTGGCGAAGTCGACAAGGTCGATCTCCACGATCTGCAGGGTGTGGACGATGTGATTCGCAGCCTCGAGACGCACATCGTGCTTCCGCTGAGTGACGATTCGCTGAGCACGCAATTGGGATTGAAGCCGAAGCGCGGCGTGCTTCTGTACGGGCCGCCGGGAACAGGGAAGACCACGGTTGGGCGCGCGCTCGCGCATCGTCTCCGGGGAAAGTTCTTTCTCGTCGACGGCACTTTTATCGCGGGCAGCCGGGACTTCTACCAGCGAATTCATCAGGTGTTCGAGGCAGCCAAGGACAACTCGCCGGCGGTCATCTTTATCGACGACGCCGACGCGATTTTCGAAGATGGCGAAGAGCGCGGGCTCTATCGCTATCTGCTGACGATGATCGACGGGCTCGAGAGCGAAGGACGATCGCGAGTCTGCGTGATGATGACGGCGATGAACCTGAGCCATCTGCCGCCCGCGCTGGTCAGAAGCGGAAGAGTAGAATTGTGGCTCGAGATGAAGCTGCCGGACTCCGCGGCGCGAGGGCGATTACTCGAAATTCACACGCGCGATCTTCCACCCGAGCTTACCGGCTATGAGCGGAGTCGGATTCTGTCGGCCACCGAGGGATTCACCGGCGCGGACATCAAGCGGCTGATCGAAGATGGCAAAGCTTTGTACGGGTTCGATCGCGCGAGCGGCAAAACGATTCGCAGCGCGACCGAATACATGGACGAAGCCGCAACCGGTGTGCGCGAGAACCGGGAGCGATACGAAAAAGCCGAGACGGCGGCCCAGCGCAAACCGAAGACAGGCCGCAGCTATTACTATCCGACGCCTGAGTTTGACGATGACTAATCTCGAGCACTAGCCGAACCTGCCCATGCCCCTGGTGGTAAGCCAAGTTCGTGCGGCCGGATATCGCTCGTTGCGATCGATCAGCTTTCCGATAGAGGGGCTGAGCGTTTTCAAAGGAGCGAACGGAACCGGCAAGACCAATCTATATCGGGCTCTCCAATTGTTGCAGGCATCGGCGGCCGGGACTTTGTCATATGAGCTGGCCGCCGAGGGCGGAATGGAATCGGCGCTGTGGGCCGGCCCGCGCAAAAAGCATGAGCCTACGCAGATCTCCTTGATGGCGCGTTTTGCATCGCCGACCGGCGACAAGAGCGACGACGTATTCTCCTACCAGGTAACCGTCGGCCTTGCGTCTCCGGATTCGGCAGCATTCTCTCTCGAGCCGCAGGTTAAGGAAGAGGCACTTACGTTTCATCACGGCGCGAGGCCGATGAAGCTGCTGGAGCGGAAGGGTCCGCATGTGGTCGCGCGCGATAGCAAAGGGCTGCGAGTAGATGTCGGCGTCGAACCGATGGCGTCGGAGACGGCGTTGGGATCGATCGCCGAGCCGGAGCGCTTTCCCGATCTCGAGTTGATTCGGCGAACGCTGCTCGATTGGCGCTTCTATCACGTTCTACGAACCGATCGCGATTCGCCGCTGCGCCGGCCATGCCTGGCGGTGACTTCTCCGACTTTGTCTTCGGACGGGTCGAACCTCGCGGCGGTGTTCGCGACGCTGGTGCATATTCGACAGGACAGCGTGGGCTTGCAGCAAATGATCCGTGATGCGTTCGCGGGCGCTCAACTGGTCGTGCCGCCACCTGAGCGGACTGCGTCGTTCGGCATGATCTTCCCGGAATTTCGTGGCCGCGTTTTCGATGCGTCCGAATTGTCGGACGGCACCCTTCGATATCTCGCGCTTGCGGGAACGCTGATGGCGTATCGCCTGCCCGCATTTATCGCGCTCAACGAACCCGAGACGAGCCTGCATCCAGATTTGCTCGCGCCACTCGCGCGACTCATCGTGCAGGCGTCATCGCGCACGCAGATATGGTTAGTCACGCATTCGGAGCAGTTGGCGGCCGCCCTGGAAAAGTACGGTGGCATCAAGCCCCATACTGTTGTGAAGAATGGAGGCGAAACCTGGATCCAGGGACTCAAGCGGGTCGGTGATTTCGACGACGACGAGGCTTGACGCGCACGAAAAGCCAGTGGTCGGTGTGGTCGGGATCCCGGGAGCGATTACTTTTTGGTGAAGCCGAGTTCGTTCAGGCGATCGCGCGCGTCCTTGGCGGCGTCGCGATGAACCATCAGGCGCGTCGGGACGGCGGCGGTCGTGCCGAGCAGGCGCGATGAGCCTGCGTCGAAGACGAATGACTCGATGCCCGCTTCGTTGAGGTAGTCGTGCGCCATCCGGACCGGCGTCGGATCGATGCTGGTGAAGATTTCCTCGAGCTCGGACGGATCGGGCATTTCTTTGTCGGGCATTGGTTCCTTTCGATCACGACGAGGTCAGTTGGCGGCGGCCGACGACGACGTCATTCCCTTGACACGATTGTAGATGAGGGCGGCGGCACCGAGGATTAACAGTACTGCGATCAAGGCGTCGAAGCGATGAAAGTATGGCGCGAGATCTTTCCAGTGCTGTCCTAGTTTCATCCCGATGTAGGCGAGTGCGAGGCACCAGATGTACGAGCCGAGCAGCGTGTAGATGGTGAAGGGCAGAAGTTTCATGCGCGAGACGCCGGCGGGGAACGCGATGAAGGTGCGGACCACCGGGAGCATCCGGCTCCAGAAGACGGCATGCGAACCCCATCGCGCGAAGAAGCGGTCGGCGGTTTCGAGTTCATGCTCGGCGATGAGGACGTACTTGCCGTAGCGCACGATGAAGGGGCGGCCGCCGTACTGGCCGACGAAGTACGCCACGTACGAGCCGAGGAGGCATCCGACGGCGCCGGCGATCGCGACTATCTGCAAATCGAAGCGGCCGGTGGCGACCAGGTAGCCGGAGAACGGCATGATGATTTCGGATGGGAGCGGGATGCATGCGCTTTCTATCGCCATCATGAGGACGACGCCGCCGTAGCCGAGCGAGGAGATGGTGGCGATGATGAAGGCGGAGAGGGCGGAGATGAGTTTATCGAGCATTTTGGAAAGAGTGGCACGGAGCGTGGGCGGTTGCGAGGGTATTTGCTGGAAACATTGTTCTAAAGCGGGAATTGGTGATTTTGGTTGACAAGTTTCCTTTTCCTCGATCTCTTCCGAGACAGAGAGGCGACGGGGGTGTGAGAAGTGGGCGGCGAAGGGTGAGTTGGGAGAGTAATGGGGTGGGTGGGGGAGGCATGGTGAGTAGTATGGCAGATCGAGATGACAACGGTTGGCATCGGGGGACTTGATTGTATGTGAAACCCGCGGTGGGTTTCACGCTTCCTTCGGCAGGGCTCAGCCCTGCACCTTGGTGAAAGAGGGTGCGAACGTGTTGTGCGCGCGTCTTAGTGCCAGCCGAAGGCGGTTGCTACTTCTTGCAGAAGGTCCGAGCGCTCGTAGCGAAACGTGAGCATCATGCGTGGGCGATCGGCGGCGTTGGGGCTGCCCACGTGCAGCGAGCGTAAGTCCATCAGCCAGACGTAGCCCGGTGCACCCGTCATCTCGACGAGATGCAGCCGCACCCTGCCGACCGCGCCTGTCCGGTGAAACAGCTCCGCGCGGTGCGGCAGACTGTCAGCCGAAGCGTCTGTGGCCATCAGGTCGGCGAAGAATCGATCGGCGCAAAGGAGCTTGCGGAACTGCGAAGGTCTGATCGGCCGGCCCTCATTAAGCAGGTGGTGCGAACCGGCGACGGCCAAGGTGCCGCCGCCGCGCGCGGCGACTAGGTCGAGGAAGGCGAACAACTGCACACCGGGGCTTTGGCCGCTCGCCAGCCGCGGACGATCGGAATGCCATCCGGATGGAACGGTCCACGTCTGAGCATTCGGCAAGGTGAACAGCACCTGCGGACGGCGGTTGGGTCCGGGCCGCTCGTACGGGCGGCCATCGAGGAGCGTATCGACAGCCGCCGCTAGCGCCGGTTCCTCGACTAGCGCGGCCAGCTCGGGATGCCGGTTACCGATAACCTCGGAGGTCTTCAGTCCAGTGTCCGGCCAGTGCGGTCGGGGCATCGCGTCGAGGTTCCAAGTATCGGCTTGCCAAAGTCCTATCCGCGCGAGCGGGCGCAACACTGCTTCGCGCGCGTGCCGCACGCCGTCGGCCGACAAGAGGCCGTCGAGGCGCAAGATGCCATCGCGCTTGAAGGCGTCGCGCTGTTCAGTGGTCAGGGTGTGGGTGTGGGTCATTCGACGGGCCTGAGACAGTTGTCATGGTGGCGTGCGGGGAAATTGATTGTAGTGGAACCCGCCTGGGTTCCACACCTCCTTGGGCAGGGGTGACCCCTGCACCCGGTGAAAGAGAAGCGCGAAAGGTTGAGGACAACCTTTCGCGCTTGGGTTTTTTGGGTAGGAGATGATGGGCGGTCGTGGTGAGGGATGCGGAGTACCTAACCCCTTCCCTAGCGAGAGTCTGAACGCTGCATTGGAGCAGTTCTTCAGAGTTTGCTTTTTCTGACCTAATCATCCATACGTGTGTGCACGGATGGAACTGAAGACAAACCGAAAAAAAGCCCAGGGGATTAAAACCAAGACCGAATGCGTCAAAGCGGCAATCGAAGTCTTTGCGCGCAAGGGATTTCATCTGGCCAAGCTGGACGACATCGCCGAAGCCGCTGGGGTAACGCGCGGAGCTCTATACTGGCATTACCGGACGAAAGAGGCATTCCTAATCGCAGTGCTGGAGACGCTCAGCGCGCACTGGACCCGTGAAAGGCTCCAAGAGTTTCCGGTTCGTGGCCCCGCCGACCTGCTGATTTCCCGGTTCTTCGTGCAGTTCGCGCGAGGCAACCGACGCGCCCCATGGCTCAACCGATTGGGTCTGATCACAGCGATTGACGCCGACAACATACACCCCCGCGTGGCCGAGATCGCTCGGAACGCTGAGGCGACCAACCGCTGGTTCTTCAAACGGCTGGTCGAATACGGTCAACGGACTGATGTGATCGACGGAAAGCTCGACGCATCCAGACTGGGTAGTGTCCTGGCCGGGGCACAGAACGCGATTCTGGCAAGTTGGTACCAGGATCCGCAGGGCTATCCGATCGAGCGATTTACGGAATTGCTGGTTAGTTCACTCCTCCGAGGGATGCTCTCGCCAAAGCGGCCGGAGCTGGAGGATCGAGAACGGCGGGCGGCTATTCGCGAAATCGATTCTGGTATTCGCCGTTTCTTTGAAGAGCGCATCCCTGCGGTCGTCTATTCGATAGCGCGTCAGGAAATGGGAGCGAAGCGTGCGATCAAGAAACCTGACCGTTTGGCAGAGAACGATTTCAGGTTGCCACCAGCGTGACAGGAGGGGTCTTAGATGGAACAGATGAACAAATTCGACCGCCGTTTCTGGCTGCGCCTGTGGAAACTAACCAAGCCCTATTGGGTCTCGGATCAGAAATGGCGCGCGCTGGGCCTTCTGGCAACTATCATTGCTGTAGGCGTGCTCTCCATCGGAATCGGTGCCGCCTTTAGTTTCATCAATCGCGATCTTCTAAACGATCTAGCGAAGCGCGATCGCGCGGGCGTCTGGTCTCAACTCTGGAAGGTTTTGATCGCCTCAGTGTTCTTCATACCGATCAGTGCATACTTTCCGTGGCTGATCGGACACCTGACGATTCTGTGGCGGGAATGGATGACCCGACAGTTCCTTGGGCGCTCATTCACAAACCGCGCCTTTTACGCCATCAACAGCGCCGGTCACGTTGACAACCCGGACCAACGCATAAGCGAGGACATCAACAGCTTCGCCGGCTCTACTCTGACTTTCGTGCTGACCTTCCTGAACGCGCCGATAACCGGGATCACCTATTTCGTCATCCTGTGGACCATCTCCGCCAAGTTAGCGCTCTTCATGCTGCTATACGCGCTGGTCGGAAGTTACGTTTCGATTTTGGTGGGGCGGCGGCTGGTGTCGATCAACTTCGATCAGCAGCGGTATGAGGCGGACTTCCGCTTCGGATTAGTTCACGTGCGCGACAACGCAGAGTCAATCGCGATGTATGGCGGCGAACCGTACGAGGAACAGCAACTACACAAGCGCTTCGCCAAGCTGGTTCGCAATTTCAATCTGCTCATTCGCTGGCAGCGTCACCTTGCGTTCGTAACCGCGGCCTACAACGACCCGGTAGCTCTTCTACCATGGTTTCTGCTTGCAGGGGCGTACTTCGCGGGTAAGGTCGAACTCGGGCAGCTAAATCAGGCCGGTGCCGCATTCATCACGCTCAAGGGATCTGTGTCGGTAGTCGTCAATCAATTCAACTTGATCGCGAATTATGCGTGCGTGGTGAATCGGCTCGCCGAATTCGAGGAGCATTGCGACTCGGCGATCGGCCACGTGGGCGATGGCTACGAAATCGAAATCGAGAGGGCCGAGGCCGCCCTTCGGTTGGAAAGCTTGACGTTGGCCACTCCCGGTCATGAGCGCACACTGATCCGGGATCTGTCCCTGGCAGCGGTCCGGAATCAGAGCATCTTGATCCAAGGGGAGAGCGGTGCCGGCAAGACCTCGCTTTTACGTGCGATCGCGGGACTCTGGAAATCAGGAAGCGGAAAGATAGCGCGCCCGGACCTGGAAGACCTGATGTTCCTGCCGCAGCGCCCCTACCTAGTGCTAGGCACGTTGCGAGACCAGCTCAGGTACCCGCGGGTGATCGAGGCGAGCGACGAACAACTGCTCAGCACCCTGGAAAGGGTGAATCTCGCCGATCTGCCAGCGCGGGTGGGAGGCTTTGACAGTGAGCGGAACTGGTCGGACTTCCTATCACCAGGAGAACAGCAACGTCTCGCGTTCGCGCGCGTGCTGCTCCACAGCCCCACTTTTGCTTTCCTGGACGAGGCCACCAGTGCTCTGGATTCCGCAAACGAAGAGACCCTGTATGCGCAACTTGGAGGAGTGACGGCCATCAGCGTCGGCCATCGCACAAGTCTGCTTAAACATCATACGCGAGTGCTCCACCTAGCTGGTGACTCGACCTGGCGGCTCTCGGAGTCGGGACGAACGCCCCCCGAAAAACCCGATCCGCGGACAATGGCATAGGCAATCCCGAATCGCGATGGCGATGATCCCGAAGCGAATCAAGAGCGATGATCCGTTCGCGATTGGGGTTGCTCGTGGCGGCGGTGTTAGCTGCGGGCCAGGTCTATCAGGCGGCCGAGGGTTGCTAGTTTTTCTGCGAGGTCGCGGCCTTGGGGATTGACGCGTAGGGTCGTCACTCCTGCGTCGCTGAAGGTCCGGATGCGCTTACGGACCATCGCGGTGTCGCCCAGCAGATTCGCCTGGAGCACCATTTCCGGCGGCACCTTGGCAATGGCTTCGGGACGCCGGCCGGCAATCCAGAGACTCTGCACCTCGCGCGCCGCCGCCTCCCATCCGCCCCGCTTGAACGCATCGTTGTAGAAATTTGTCGTCGCCGAACCCATCGCACCGAGCGTAAACGCCATCGCAGGCTTCAAAGGTTCGACGAGCGCATCGAGATCGTCGCCGAAGGCAACTGTTCCGCCGACCTGGATGTCGATGTCGGCCAACTTGCGACCGGCCCCTTCTGCGCCCCGGCGCAGATAGTCGAGATGCGCGGCGGCATGCTCGGGCGTGAACGAAGTGCCGAGCCATCCGTCGGCCGCGGCACCGGTGTATTCCAACGCGCGCGGTCCGAGCGTGGCGAGATAAATCGGAATGTTAGCATTGCCGGGTTGCGACAACCGCAGCGCCTTGCCCTGTCCGCCCGGCAGCGGCAGTTCGTGATACTTGCCGTGGTATTCGATCTTTTCGCCGGCGAACGCCAGCTTGATTATCTCCACCGTTTCTTTCATCCGGGTGAGCGGGGCCTTGAACGGGCGGCCTTGCAGCCCCTCGACGACCTGCGGACCGCTCGCACCGAGGCCGAGGATGAAACGATCGTTGCTGATGGAGGCCATCGTCAGCGCCGTCATAGCGATCATCGCGGGCACGCGCGCGCTGATCTGCATGATGCCGGTGCCGAGCCGGATGCGGCTGGTGCGCGCGGCGAGATAGGCGAGCGGCGAAATGGCATCGTGCCCCCACGCTTCGGCGGACCAGACGGAATCCACCCCGAGTTTTTCCGCTTCGACGACGTAGTCGACTTGTTCGTCGAAGTCGCGCTTGCGACCCGACGCGGCGCCGCCAATTCCGATGCTGACTTTCATGCCGTCCTCCTGGAGCGGGGCAATATCTCGAGCGACGTTAGCGAAAAAAGAGGCATGCGCATATGAATGATCAGCAAAGGGTGCGCGAGCGCACCGCCGGTTTGCGAATCTACGGCGATGCTATTGTTTCCGAGCGTTTTAATGTTCCTGTTCCTCTGGTTTCGATTCGCGAGGATGTGAATGCACATGGTCGATGCTTTCGATCAAGGGTGAGAATGCGCCAGCGCGCTCGCATGACGGGGCTGTAGTAGGCGCAGTCGATTCTTGTCAAAGCGGAGGGTTAAATGATCTCGCTGCGTATCGGACAGGGCGAACTTGAATACTTGAAACTGAGCGTCAACCGGCCGCTGTTGCCGGCCTACCTGGAGGGTGGCTCGTTCGACTATTTGGACCACAACTGGATCCGCACAATCGTCGAAGTCCGCGCCGGTGCGTTCGAAGGGCGTTACCGGACGGACCTGCACCGAGATGAATTTGAACAGCTTCGCGAGGAGCTACCCAAGCTTTACTCGTTCGAAATCCACGAAATTAAATTCTCGGCGATGGAGGGTCAGCTCGGAATAGACATCACTGGAGACCGGCGAGGTAACTTCGAAGTGTGCTGCAAGGCGTCAGATTGCAGTGATGGCAACTGTCTCGATTTTCGGCTTGGTTTTGATCAGACCCAAATCCCGCGAATGATTCATGAACTGGACGCGATCCTCGCCGCATATCCTCTGCGCGGCGAGCGGCCACCAACGGGAAGCAAATGACCTCTCCTCATTGAACAACCAAACCAGTCTGGTCAGCTGAATCTGCCGATCAGCGATGCTTCGTCGGTCTCTCCGTCCCGGAGTCGGCCAAGTTCCACGATGAAGTTGTCGAATAATGCGGACTCAGTCGTGAGATCGGCGCGGGGGAATCTTGATCGTAGTGAAACCCGCGGTGGGTTTCACGCTTCCTTCGGCAGGGCTAAGCCCTGCACCTTGGTGAAAAGAAAAAAGACGGGCCGGCGAGCGCACCTTCGCCGGCCCGTCGGCTGACGCGCGCGGCGGCAGCCATGGGTCTATTTCCTTCTAGAGAATCAGTGGAGTCCAGGCGGCGTCGCTACTGCCGCATCGACGTCGCTCTGAGGTACATCTTCACCCTTCTTAAGCTTGGCCATCAGGCCGTTGATCTGAGTGATTTGGCGATCCAAATCAGCCTGGGCATGAGGGTCTTGTGAAGAGTGCTTGCGCATCATGCGAAAGCGCTTCTTGGCGGCTGTCAGCGTTTTCGTGGCCGAGTCCTTGTCTGCCATCTGGGCGGCTGCGGGGCTGCTCGCGGCGGGCTCAGGAGCGGGTTGCGCAAATGAGACTCCGAATTGGATGGGACTGATGGTCGCGGCCATTACTATCAACGCTACGATCGCGGGCTTCCGCATGGTTCCTCTCTTGAGAGCAGATTTTGAGTTCGTCTGTTCCTCTCAAACGAACGTTACCAAGGCATTAACGGATGATAGAGCGAGGATTAAATGGAGTACTCGCGCGAGTGGAATTACGCAACGGGGGGGAGTTGATTGAATGTGGAACCCGCCTGGGTTCCACACCTCCTTGGGCAGGGGTGACCCCTGCACCCAGTGAAGGGGGAGCGCGAAATGTCGTCCTCGAGATTTCGCGCTTGGTTTTTTTGGGGGGATGGTGTGCGCGCGCGTTGTGGAGATGCGGACGACCTAACCCCTAACCCCTTCCCATAGTGGGAAGGGGGACCGGATGAAGAGATACGCCCTTCCCATTGTCGGGAAGGGGGACCAAGAGTTAGGAGTGAGTGTGTCGAGGGGCGAGTGAGAGGTTTGGAATTTGGAGATTTGGTCCCTCACCCGCGTCGCGAGGACGCGGCGCGACCTCTCCCGATAGGGAGAGGGGAAGAAATGACGCGGGCGCGTTATGATTTTGAAAAATTGGAGATTTGGAATTTGGAGATTTGGTCCCTCACCCGCCGCGCGGCGCGTCGACCTCTCCCGATAGGGAGAGGGGAAGAGGGGCTTGGACATAAAATTTTGGGTACTGTATATATGTTGAACGGCGAACGTCATCCCAAGAAGTCGAGGCTAGATCGATGGCTAACAATACGCTGAGCATCACCGACAATCGGACCGGGAAGAAATATGAGCTGGCGATCGAAGAAGGAGATGTGATTCGGGCGGCGGATTTGCGGCAGATCAAAGTTGGCAAAGATGATTTTGGGCTGATGTCTTACGATCCGGCGTTTACCAACACGGCGTCGTGCAGAAGCCGGATCACTTATATCGACGGCGACAAGGGGATACTGCGGTATCGCGGGTATCCGATCGAGGAGCTGGCGGAGAAGAGCAATTATCTTGAGGTGGCGTACCTGATTGTGAAGGGCGAGCTGCCTGACAAGCTGCATTACGAGCGCTGGGAAAACAACATCAAGATCCACACGATGGTGCATGAGAATATCAAGAAGTTCATGGAGGGGTTCCGCTACGACGCGCATCCGATGGGGATGCTGCTCGGGACGGTGGGTGCACTGTCGACGTTTTATCCGGACGCCAACGATATCCACGACCTCGAATCGCGGCGGCTGCAGACGCGGCGGCTAATAGGCAAGATGCCGACGCTGGCGGCGTTTGCGTTTCGGCATACGAAGGGGCTGCCATACGTCTATCCCGACAACGAGCTCAGCTACACGGGAAATCTGCTCTCGATGCTCAAGAAGATGACCGAGTCGAGATACAAGCCGGACCCGGTGCTCGAAAGGGCGCTCGACGTGCTGTTTATCCTGCATGCGGATCACGAGCAGAACTGCTCGGCCAATGCGATGCGCGCGGTGGGGAGCTCGCAGCCCGACCCGTACGCATGCGCGGCGGCGGCGATTGCGGCGCTGTACGGTCCGCTGCATGGCGGGGCGAACGAGGCGGCGATACGGATGCTGATGGAAATCGGATCGGTGGCGAATGTGCCGGCGATGATCAGGAAGGTGAAGGAGGGCGAGCGGCGGCTGATGGGCTTTGGGCATCGCGTGTACAAGAACTACGATCCGCGGGCGAAGATATTGAAGGAGATGGCGGCGCAGGTGTTCGAGGTGACGGGGCGGAATCCGCTGATCGATATCGCGATCGAGCTGGAGCGAATCGCGCTGCAGGACGACTATTTTATTTCGCACAAATTGTATCCGAACGTAGATTTTTATTCGGGGATAATTTACCAGGCGATGGGATTCCCGATGACGATGTTCCCGGTGCTGTTCGCGATACCGCGGACGTCGGGCTGGATGGCGCAATGGGCGGAGATGGTGCGCGATGCGGAGCAGAAGATCGCGCGGCCGCGGCAGGTGTATATCGGCGAGGGCACACGGCATTATGTACCGCTGAATTCGCGGCCGGTGCCTACGCAGCGGGAAGACGCAGTGAGCGAAGCTATCTAACGATAGTTAGAGAATCTGAGCGGTGGCTGTTGGCAATTGCGCTATTTATGGTTGGCTTAGGGCGCAAATCCCTGCTATCTGTAGTATTGGCTCCTCGATGTAGCTATGAGGTGCTGAATCACCAGGAAGGCGGTGCTGTAATGGGTAAGAATGGCGGCGGGCCAACCGACACTATCCTGACGCTCGAAGAGGCGCTCAAGCGCTTCGCGCGTAAGAGAAGTGAAGTTGGCGCGGAAAACAGGGTTGGAGAAGTGAGCGGCGGCGACGCCGGATCCAGCGTCGAGCACGGAGATTTTCCGGAATCGGTCAAACCAGAAGACGAGCAGACTGCGACAAGCGGTTTCGAGCAGACAGGTGAGAGCGCGAGTGTCTCCGCTCAGCGCGACGATGCAGACGGCGGCATGCCGGCGTCTGATGACATCGTAGCGGTGATCGATGGCGTTCCGCGCACGTTCGCGCAGCTCGAACAACTTGCGGCAGCCGAGCAGGCTTATCAGCAGGATTTTCCCGAGACTGCGGCGGAAGAAGTCGAGGTCGACGCCGACGACGAAGATTACTCGGCGCCGGTCGAGATGGACGTCGCGGCGATGGCGAATCGGCATACGATGATTCGCGACTACGCGTTCACGGCGATGGGATCGGCGCTGATGGTGCTGGTGGCGTTTATGGCGACGCGCGTGCCGATCATCAACCATCCGCCGGCGCTGGTTGCGCAAAATGTCCCGATACCGGCGGTGAAGGCATCGTCGTTGATGAGCGTGGCGAACGATCTGATATCGACGCTGGTGATAGTGCCGGATACAGATGTGCAGACGGCGGCGCGTAGCGTGAAGCCGAATGTGCTGGAGGCGCGAATCAAGGATACGCTCAAGCTGCGCGCGTTTCCGGATATCGGCGTGTCGGTATCGAAGAAAGGCGACGCGTACCTGGCGGGCGAAGTTTACAGCATGAACGAGGCGCGCCGAATCAAGGAGATCGTGCATAGCGTGAACGGCGTGAGCGGGGTGCATTTTCTGCATCCGAACGTGCGGCAGGCGCAGGGGCCGGCGTTCTTTGGCGTGACGACAGCGTCGGCGCCGTCGGTGTGGGGAGCGAAGGTCGAGGCGGTGCTAATCGGGTCGCCGGCGGACAAGGCGGGAATCAAGGCGGGGGACGTGATCAGCGAGTTCGGTGGCAATACGGTTCCCGACGGCAAGGCGCTCGACGAGCTCATCACGGAATATTCGCCGGGGCAGCGCGTGCAATTCCGCGTGTGGCATGACGGGCGGCCGGAGTACCTGGTCGCGCGGATGGGCGAAGTGACGACGGTGGCTAGCCGGTAGTCGGATCAATTAGAGAGTGATGCAAGGGCGGTTCGAATGAGCCGCCCTTTTTCTTTTTCGACGGAATTTTCAATTCGACGGAATAAATTCCGTCCTGCTTTATTCGTCGGGCCAGGGCTTTTTGGGGATCGGCGCTTTGAAGGCCCAGGTGAATGAGCCGTGCGAGCGCCAGAGATTGCCACCGCGCTCGATGATCGGGCGCAAGTGATGCTCGAAGCGCGCCTGATCTTCCGGACTGAAAATTTCGCGCATCACTTCGCCGTTGGTGGGAATCAGCGGGTTGCCCGATGTGTTCATCATCGTGTCCCATTTCATCGGCCGCATCGGGCCGGCGTCGAGATAGAGTTCGGTGTGCACGCCGGCGAAACCGGCCGCAACGGCCATCATCAGAAGGTCGCGCTCGTTGAAGTTGAGCATCGCCTCGTTGACGTGCAGGTAGCGGCTTCGCCAGTGCTCATCAAGGCGATCGAGCAAGTCGTTGACGTGTGCGCTTTCGGCGGAGTCGGGATCGACCCAGAACCTTCGGCGCCAGTAATCGGAGTAGCCGGTCATGCGGCGATCGTCGATGGGCTCGAAGAGGGCGGTGCGTCCGCCGGGCTTGAGCACGCGGAAAAATTCGCGGAAGGCGCGCTGCTTGTCGTCGACGTAGATGAGGACTGAGCGGGTCGCGACGAGATCGACGGATTCGGTTTCGATGGCGCTCAAGTCTTCGGCGCCGGCGGTGACGAAGGAGCATCGATCGAGCACGCCCATCTGCGCGGCGGCGGCGCGAGTGAATTCGACCAACTGATCGGAGATGTCGGAGAAGATGACGCGGCCGGTCGCGCCGACTATTTCGAGTGCGCCGAATCCGATCAGCCCTTCGCCGGCGCCGACGTCGAGGACTACTTTGCCGTCGGTGAGGCCGGCTTTGCGGAGCAGGCGTTTGCGCAACGCGGTGAGAGTGCGGAGTTGGGCTTCGGCGGCTTTGTGATCGCCGCCGAAGCGCGTTTCGGCGAGCCATCGGGACCATTTGTCGGGTTCGGGCATAAACTCACGCGCGCGCAGTGTAGCGGGGTTTGCGTTTTTCGAGGAAGGCGCGGGCGCCTTCTTCGATGTAGCCGGCGCGGACGCAGAGGACCTGGTTGCGATCTTCCATGGCGACGGCCTGTTCGAGGCTGCCGGCGTCGATGCTTATCGAGAGACATTCCTTGGTGAGGCGCAGGCCGAGCGGCGACGTCTCGGTCATCTCGAGTGCGAGCTTGGCGGCGGCGGCGTCGACTTCGGAATCGGGCATCAGCTCGGAGACGAGGCCGGTGGCGAAGGCGCGTTGCGCGTTGATGAAGCGGCCGGTGAGCATCAGCTCGGAGGCGACGGAGCTGCCGACGGCGCGCGGGAGAAAATAGCTGACGCCCATGTCGCAGGCGGTCAGGCCGATGCGGATGAAGGCGGCGTTGAAGCGGGCGGACTCGCCACAGATGCGCACGTCGCAGGCGAGGGCGAGGGCGAAGCCGCCGCCGGCGGCGGGGCCGCGAATCGCGGCGATGAACGGCTGCGGCGCGCGGCGCATCGCGACGACGAGATCGCTCATGCGGCGCTGGCTTTCGATGGTGTCGGTGGTGGAGGCGCCGAGGCCGGTACCGCCTCGATTTTGTTCCTTCAGATCGAGGCCTGCGCAGAAAGCGCGGCCCGCGCCTTTCATCACGACAACGCGCGTGGCGGTCATCGTCGGCAGCTGGCCGAAGTAGTCTTCGAGTTCGGTGACCATCTGGGCACTGAGTGCGTTGAGGTTGTGCGGGCGGTTGAGTGTGAGCCATGCGACCGCGCCTTCGTTTTTAATTTCAATTGCTTCGTAGTTCATCGCAGACCGCCTCCATGAATTGCGTCATTGCTGTCGACTAAACTCCAGTCGCTGGCATATTGCACGAGACCCAGTTTGCGCGCGACACCGAGCGAGCCCGCGTTGGTCCACGAGGTGCTGTAGAGCGGGATTTTTCCGGACGAGCGAATTGCGCACGCCCAGGCGGCGGTCACGCGCGCGGCGAGTCCGCGTCCGCGGAAAGCGGGCGCAGTTTCGACTCCCGCCTCGACGGCGAGCGCGGAATTTCTTGTCGCGCAGAAGCAAACGCTGACGGGATAGCCGGCGTCGATCGCCGCTACTATCGGCGAGCACCAGGGGAGCTCGGAAGCGAGCCATCCGCGAAAATTGCGCTCGAGCAGGTCGAGGCGATCTATGAGAGTGACGCCGGCGGGCGTCGCGAGTGTATCGGGGAATCTGAAGGCCGGACCTGCGGCGATCTGACCGCCGACGAGCGAGAGGTAACTGCCGGCATGCAAGGGCGGAGTCTGGAAATCCTCAACGGGAGGTTCTGCGGCGGCCAGGCGATCGAGTTCGTCGGCGATTTTCGCGGGGACGTCGGTGCGAACGCCCCAAGCGACCTTCGATATGCCACGAATAAGCACGAAGAATGGGGCCGAACGGGCGTTAGGCTCGGCAGTCGTCGCGATGCGGCGGCGGGAATCTGGCAGTTCGCCCGCAGAAGGCGGGAGAGGATACAGCGTTCTCAATTGGAGGTCGGGAGTCACGTTGTCGCTCAAAGTGCAACTTAGCGAAACCGCGAGATGATCGAGCCTTTCTTCTGCGTGGCTCTAGCTAACAATAACGCAACATGACGCAGCTTCGCCAAGATTCACAATCTCTGGCGGGCGCGTATCGTCAGTATTGACTTAACCGTGGCACGGTTAGAGGCTGAATAGCGAGCTTTTGTGAGGCATTGAGAGATAAGGCTCGTTAAAGGGGAACCGATCGATACTCCCGAAGGGGAGGCCTGGTTTCACGATGGCATCCGCGGAAGAAATTCTAACGATCTCGGAGCTGTCGGCGCATCTGCGGGTGCATCCGACGACGATATACAGATTGCTTCGCGAGGGACGGATACCGGGGTTCCGCGTCGGGAGCGCATGGCGATTCAGCCGGGCGGCGATCGAAGTGTGGGAGCATGGGCAGGGCGGTCCGATCGAGGAGTCGGCGCCGACGCGCAAGGCGAAGGGCCGCAAGCCGCGCAAATAGCCGAGAATTTTCCGCGCGCCCCGTTTCTGTCATCGTTGCGAAGTGGCTTCGAGCGAACCTTCCGGGCGCGCACCTTCTAATATAGCCGAGTACTTCGGGCGGCTCGCCGACACTTACGGCGACGGTGCGTACTACGGGAATCGGCGGCGCGCGGTGATCGGCGCGATCGCGGGGGAAGTCGCGGAGGCGCGCGACATGCTCGACGCGGGATGCGGCAACGGCGCATATCTGACGAAGTTTGTTGAGGCGGCGCGAGAGCGGAGAGTTACCGGCGTCGATCTGACGTTCGACATGCTGGCGTCGGCGCGGATTCGGGCGGGTGCGAAGTGCGGACTGATCAATGCGAACGTCGCGCATCTGCCGTTCAAGGCGGGGGCGTTCGATTTTATCTTCAGCAGTCACGTGCTGCAGTTCGTCGCGGACGTCGAGGGCGTCGTCGCGGAGATGGCGCGATGTCTCCGGCCGCACGGAGTGCTGATTGCGACTGGGCAGCGCGATGACGGCGTGCGGCAGACGCTGGCTGCGATACTCGGCGAGGAGAGATGGCGCGAATATCGCGAGGTGATCTTTCGGCGGGCGGAGCGGAGAGAGGCAGATGCGCGGCCGAAGAATCGATATCAGCAGGCGTTCGCGAAGGCGGGGCTGCGGGTCGAGGAGCGCGTCGCGGAGTTTGCGGTGACGGGGGAGGAGATTGCGGAGTGGATCGAGATTCGGTGGAGGCCGCTGATTCCGGAGGGCGAGAGGGAGCGGGCGGATGAGATGATTGGGGAGCTGGCGAAGATTGGGGCGTCGCGGAGCGTCGTGCAGAGGGAGCCGTTGATTGTTGGGCGGCGCGAGGGATGAGGAAGGCTTTACAAGGGCTGGCGGCTGGACTGTGTCTATTGCTGCCGGGCTATTTTGGATCGCGCTTTACAGGAGGAATCTTAAGCCCAGTTCCAATCCTGCCATTCATTTTCGGAGATTTTCTCCAGCAGTTTAGGTACTGGATTGACGTCGACAAAATCCTAGTCATCTTTCCGATGTTGCTATTCTTCGTTTGGAATCCGGGTCTCCTGCGCGGGCATCTGAAGATTCCGCGGCGGACCTATCTATTGGTCGCTGCGGTGATTGTGCTCAGCGTCGTTGATTTCGTGGGCTCCTGGAGTTACGGGGTGAAGTATCAGGGACTCGGCTACACTTGCGTTGTGGACGCGATAAATCTCGGGTGGATTGCGATCCTGTGCTTTCTGTCCTTTAGTAACTGGAAGGGCGAGCCATCTTTCCTGACCAACCTCGCGGTGCATTGGATCTTCTTCGCGTGGGTCGCGTGGTATGCGTTTCCCTGGTTGGGCGAACCGATCTAGATCTCAAAACCGGAACCGGCTTCGCGTGCGCGAAGCTGTCCGAGGCCCATTCCTCCCGTCGCTAACGCTCCCGTCGTCAGGGTGACACGAAGAGCGAAGCGGCTCGCCCTGGTTGGGATGACAAAAGGATAGTCGTGTTGATCGCTTTGTCGCGATGAGATTGCGCGCGGAGCGCGCGCGGAACCTAACCCCTAACCCCTTCCCCTAGTGGAAGGGGGACAATCGGCGGATGGAGCGCGGCGGCACAACTCGAAGCGCACTGACAAAGAACCCACAAACTATGAGCGTGCGTGGGGTTTGACGGGGGCGCTATCAACCTAGTAGCTAACGCACAAAAGCATAGTGGTGGAGAGGTTTGCGCCGATGGCTACGCAGACGAAATATACCGACGTCAAGGGATACGCGACTTACTACTACTATAATGGGGCAACGACGCTGCCGGATGTCGTGCCGGATTTTTCGCGCGGGCGGAAAATTCTGTTCGTGCATGGCGCCGGGTCGAACGGGCATACGTGGCATCGGCAGATCGAGGCGTTCGGCGCGAAGCATAGTCCGATTGCGCTGGACCTGCCGGGGCATGGGCGATCGGCGGGCGTCGAGGGACTGCGGACGGTGCGCGACTACGCGGATTTCGTCGCGGCGTTTCTCGATGCGCTGAAGATCAAGTCGGCGGTGATACTGGGGCATTCGATGGGCGGCGCGATTGCGATGGAGCTTGGGCTGCGGCACGCGGGGCGCGTCGAGGCGCTGATCCTCAGCTGCACTTCGTCGAAGTTCAACCTCACGCCGGATCGAATCGAGGGGTTGCGGGCGATCACGATGGGGCGGGCTCCGCAGGCGTTTAACACTGATGGGTATTCGCCGAAGACGGCGAAGGAGAACTTCGACGTCATCCGCGAAGGGTGGATGGAGCAGATCAAGACTGACCCGCGAGTGAGGTACACAGATATTCTGGCGTGCGAGAAGGTCGATTTGCGCGAGGCGATTGCGAAGATCGAGAAGCAGACGTTGGTGATTGCGGGGGCGGATGACAAAGGGACGACGCCGGCGGAGGCGGAGTTTATCGCGGGGAAGATTCGCGGGGCGACTGCGAAGGTTATTGCGGACGCGGGACATTATATTCCGCGGGAGCGGCCGGCGGAGTACAACGCGGCGATTGAGGAGTTTGTGGATTCGTTGTGAGGGGTGAGAGTGAGAGCTAAAGGAGCGCGCGCAGCGCGCGGTCAAGGGACCGGAACCGGCTTCGCGTCGCGCGAAGCTGTCCGAGATCCTTCCTGCCGCTTGCGTTGCTCGCTTCGTCAGGATGACACAATGCGCTCGCTTTGCTCGCTTCGTCAGGATGACAAAATGCGCTCGCGGTGCTTGCACACGCGCGCGCGTTGCTCGCTTCGTTAGCGTGAAGACCTCGTGCGGGAAGAGGGGAGGACGGAACGGCGGCCGAGTTGTGATGAGTTTTTGTTTAGTGAGGAATTGGAGATGAGTTTAAGTCGCAGGACTGCTGTGGCTGGGGTGTTTGAGCATCCGACGCGATTTGCGCCGGATAAGAGTTTGTTTCAGATCATGGCGGAGAGTGTAAGGGGGGCGCTTGATGATGCGGGGCTGACGATTAAGGACGTGAACGGGTTGTGCACGACCGGGATCGGGATGAGTGGGATGGGGATCGTCGGGTTTTGCGATTATCTCAACTTGACGCCGAACTTTGTTGACTCGACTTCGATTGGCGGGTCGTCGTTCGTGGCGCATACGGCGCATGCGGCGGCCGCGATTCATGCGGGGCTGTGCGATGTGTGCGTGGTGGTTTATGGATCGACGGCGGCGTCGTCGCGGTTTGCGATTGGCACGGGCGGCGGCGGGGGCGGAGGCAGCGGCGATCCGTGCGACCAGTACGAGATTCCGTTCGGGCCGACGACGGTGGGGTCGTACGCGATGATTGCGCAGCGGCATATGCACGATTACGGGACCACGTCGGAGCAGCTGGCGGAGATTGCGGTGACGATGCGGCTGCATGCGTCGATGAATCCGGCGGCGAAGTATCGCGAGCCGATCACGGTCGAGGACGTGCTCGCGTCGAGGATCATCTCGTCGCCGCTGCATCTGCTGGATTGCTGCATTATCAGCGACGGCGGCGGGGCGCTCGTGATCACGTCGGCGGAACGCGCGCGCGATTTGAAGAAGAAGCCGGTTTATATACTCGGCACGGGCGAGACGGTGCGGCATGCGGCGCGCGGGCAGCGCGATTTTCTGGAGATTGCGGCGGCGCAATCGGGGCGGCTCGCGTTCGAGCGCGCCGGCGTCGCGCACAAAGATATCGACATGGCGATGATCTACGACTCGTTCACGATCACGGTGCTGACGACGCTCGAAAATCTTGGTTTCTGCAAGCGCGGCGAGGGCGGAGCGTTCGTATCGGGCGGGCGGCTGCGCTTCGACGGCGAGTTTCCGATCAACACGGACGGCGGCGGCCTGTCGTCGAACCATCCGGGGATGCGCGGGATCTTTTTAGTGATTGAGGCCACGAAACAACTGCGCGGCGAGTGTGGGCCGCGGCAGGTGAAGGATTGCAAAATCGCGCTCGCGCATGGGACCGGCGGCACGCTCGGCACGCGGCATTCGGGGGCGACGCTTATTCTCAGCAATCAGTAGCATCGGGACGGACCCAAGACAAATTGATTTGATGGCTCGGAGAGGACGCCAATGTTTGTTCGCAACGCCTGGTACATCGCCGCATGGTCGGACGAACTCGTAGAGCGGCCGCTGGCCCGACGGATCCTGGGTGAGCCTGTGGTACTGTTCAGGGACTTCTCGGGAGCGGTCGCCGCGCTCCAGGACCGCTGCTGCCATCTCGGCGCGCCGCTCTCGTTGGGCGATGTGGTTCCACGCGGAATCCAGTGCGGCTATCACGGCCTGGTCTTCGACTCGACAGGACAATGCGTGTTGGTGCCGGGAGGCCATCGGGTGCCACCAGGCGCGCGGGTCCGATCTTATCCGACGGTAGAACAAGATGCGTTGGTGTGGATATGGATGGGCGATCCGGAAAACGCGGATCGATCGAAGCTGACCCGCTATCCTTACCACAACGATTCCCGTAACTGGCCCCATCAGCATACGACGCTGTATTTGCGCAGCGGCTATTTGCTGGTGTTGGACAACCTGATGGATCTTTCGCACCTGGGCTACGTGCACAAAGGCACCGTCGGCGGCGACGCCAATACTCACGTGGAAGCCAGAATGCGCACTATGCGTACGGACAACGGAGTGAGGTTCGAGCGCTGGATGCTCGATTCGCCGCCGCCACCGACTTACGTCAAGGCCGTCGGTTTCAAAGGAAGGGTGGATCGATGGCAGGAGATTGAATTCGTCGCGCCCAACGCGGTGATTCAATGGAACGGCGCGATCGACGCGGGGACGGGTGTGTTGCGCGATTGGAAATACGACTGCCCGCGAGAAGACTGCTTCTCGTTCAGGCTGTTCCACGGGCTGACCCCGGAGACTGAGAACAGCACCCATTATTTCTGGTCGTCGGCAAGTGGCTACAGCCAGAATGACCCCGGCGCGACTCGGCAGTTGTTCGATGAAATTGCCAGGACTTTCGAACAAGACAAGGCCGTTCTCGAAGCCCAGCAACAGCGGCTGCTGGAGATTCCCGATGGGCCGCTGGTCGAAATCCACGGAGATGCGGCCCGGATTCACGCCCGTCGCGCGATCGATCGGCTGATCGCGAGCGAGCTTGCGCAATAGAATTTGCCCGCGGGATCAAGATCTGGCGGGCCGCTGGCCCGGTGCGATAGGGTCGAGGAATTATGGCGGAACAAACCCAGGCGAAAAAATACTCGAAGCCACTCCCACATCTCGACGAAGAGAATCGTCCGTGGTGGGAAGCGCTGCAGCGGCACGAGCTGTATATCCAGAAGTGTGGCAAGTGCGGGGACGTGCGCTACTATCCGCGCGCGCTGTGTACCAACTGCATGTCGTCGGATACGCAATGGATCAAGTGTAGCGGGCGCGGCAAGGTCTATACATTTACCACGACGTATCAGAACCAGGCACCGGGATTTCGCGAATCGCTACCGTACATTATGGCGTATGTCGAATTGGATGAGGGCGTGAAAATGCTCACCAACATTATCGACTGCGCGCCGGAACAAGCTAAGATAGGGATGCCCGTCGAGGTCGTATACGAGGACGTCACGCCGCAGGTGACGCTCGCGAAATTTCGCCCGGCGAGGTGAGGGCACATTCCTGGTGAGTACAATTCTTGATCTGCACACGCACAGTGAAGCCTCGGAAGACAGCCGCGCACCGGTAGAGGCGTACCTCAACTGGATCAAGCTGCGAGCGACGGAGCGGCCGGTCGACGGAATCGTGCTGACCGAGCATCGCCAGTTCAATCGCGAGGCCGATTACCGGGCGCTTGAAGATAAGTTCGGCACGATGGTGCTGCGCGCGTCGGAAGTCGAGACCAACTACGGGCACATGCTGGTGTTCGGCGTGAATGACGACATGACGGCGCGCTTCGATTTCGCGGATGTGCGGCTCGATGCGCAGACGTTGATCAATGAAGTGGCGCGGATGGGCGGGATCGTCGTGCCGTGTCATCCGGGGCGCCCGAATATCGGGATGTACGAGCATTATCAGAACAAGCCGCCACTCGAGAACGTCGTCGCGGTCGAGGCGCTCAACGGCGGATCGCGCAAGGGCGAGGATGAGCGCAGCGCTGAGCTGATCGCGAAATATGGATTCGCGGCGACGGGCGGATCGGACAGCCATTTGGTGAGCCTGATCGGGTTGTGCGCGACGAAGTTCAGCGCGTATATCAAGACGATCGACGACCTGGTGCGGGAACTGAAAGCGGGAAACTATGAGCCGGTGGATTTTCGGCCGAAGCGCAAGCCGGTGCCGCAAGCGGTCGCGATGGAATCGCGATAACAAGGCGAGAACGAGATGGCAGTCGAATACGATCCGGCGCTGATCAACAAGGTCTTCGAAGTGACCGAGCCGGTCGAGGTGAAGGCCGACAAGATCAAGCGGTACTGCGAGGCGCTCGGCGAGACCAATCCGATTTACACGGACGAGGCGGCGGCGAAAGCGGGGCCGTACGGCGGAATCGTCGCGCCGCCGTCGTTTGCGGTGACGTTCCGCAACGGGCGGCATTTTTTCGAGAGCGTGCCACGCTTCGGACGCCGCGGTTTCGACGCGGGCAAGGACGTCGAGTTCGTCTCGCCGATAAGGCCGGGCGACAAGGTGACGCTGACCTCGCACGTGAAGGAAATTTTTGAGAAGACCGGGCGCACGGGCACCATGGTCTTCGTCGTGATCCGATCGACGCTGAAAAACCAGAAGGACGAAGTGCTGGCGCATGTCGACCATCGCTTCATGAACCGCACGTGAGCAGCTTCGAAGAAATAAATATCGGCGACACGCTCGGGCCGCTCGAATTGTTCGTCAGCAAGGACCAGTGCCGCGCGTACGCCAAGCTGATGGGGATGGGTGAAATCGCGGGGCGGTTTACCGACGACGAGGCGGCGAAGAAGGAAGGCCTGCCCGGGATGATCTTGCCGGGGAACATGAGCCTCGGGCTGCTGTCGAAGCTGGTGACGGACTGGATCGGCGCGCGCAACGCGTGGCTGTCGCGGATGAGCACGACGTATCGCGTGCCGGTGCAGCCGGGTCACACGATCACGATTCACGGATTCATCACCAACAAGAATCCCGCGGAGCGCACGGCCGAGATCGACGTCTGGATGGAGAACGAGGAGGCCGAGCGCCTCGTGACGGGGACGGCGACGGTCGAGTTCAGGAAAAGCTGATCGGCCTGATCGGCGTTAGTGCATCCCGCCCATACTGCCCAAACCGCCAATACTGCCGAGACCGCTGTAACCGGCTGAACCGCTGAGAGTGGTCGGGCCGGGGCCGTTGTAGCGAAGGGCGGGGTTTATCGGATAGGGCGGGTAGTCGTCGCGCATCTCGGGGTTGTTCGGGCCGGTCGCTTCCGGACCGTTGGTTGAGCCGAGCGGCCTGGTCTGCGCCAACTGCATACACCACGGATGCGGATCGCCGGAGGTACACGCCTCACGCTGCTGCACTGTTTGACTGTTCGACGAGCATCCGGCGGCGAGCATCAGGAACGATATCGCGAGCGTGGGGATAAATAATTTCTGCATTTACCTTCCTCGACTTGCGCTGCGTGTCGGGACCGGCGCCAGTGCACTCGTACACGATCACAACTAGTCGCCGTCTACTGGGGACGCAAGCATAGATCTAACTACTGGGCGCCGCAGAGAGTTCCGTTGATGTCGCATTGCGGCTTGATGCTGCGATCGCGCTGATCCTGATTGAGTGCGGAGATCGCGTGGTCGGTTTTGGCGCTTGGGGCGCATCCGCAAAGCTGACTCGCGCAGCAACTGCATCCGGCGGCGGTTTCGGCCTTGACGATTTCGGAGATTTCGCAGCCGGCGAGGCCGGTGCAGGCGACGCTGACGAGATCGCGATCGTTGCATTCGTCGGTACACAAGGTGGCGTCGCAGGTGAAGCCGGCCTGCGCGCCTTTCGGTTGCAGGCAGGTGTGATACTCGTCGCAGACTTTGGCGCAATCGACGCCGCTGTCCGGCGGAATCATCGTGACGCCGGGATCGTAGAGCGGGCATCCGAGGCCGCCGGGCGCGTCGGGGAGGCATGCGCCGGGACTCGGAACTGCGGCGGGAACCGCTGAATTAGTTGATGCGGTGAAGCGCGGTGGCAACGGGGTGGAACTTGGCGTCGCGGCGGGAGGAGCGTAGGCGGCCGACCATACGAGGTTGTCGCCGAGTCCGCACGCCTGATCGTTCTGGCCGACCTGGTAGAAGCCGTTGAAGGTTGGGCATGAGCAATTGACGATTCCCGGCTGTGAAGTTTTGAAGCAGGGCGCCGTCATGCATCCGGCGTATGGTTGTTGCGCGCAATCGGTGAGGCCGAGGCCGTTTTCGGGGACGCAATCGAAGCTGAAGGTCGAGTAGACGTTCGAGCCGGGGATCAGATTTCCACCGTTGACGTTGACGCATACGGGGGCGGAGTTGAGCGTGGCGCAGAGGCTGCCGTCGGCGCCGCATTGCGCGATGGTTTTTTCATACACGTCGTGGTTGAAGGATTGCGTTGATGTCGACGAAGTAGACGCCGTAGGGAATGTCGAAGCATTGGCAGTTGGCGTAGTTGCCGTCGGCGGTGAGAGTGCATGAGAGATCTTCGGCGCCGGTGCTGGGGCCGGAGTAGTAGCAGAGTGCGAAGGGTCCGCCGCGGCATGGGACGAAGTTGGTCGAAGTGAGAGTGATGTCGGCGTAGGCGGGGCCGAAGGTCGTCGTCCAGTTTGCGGGGTTGCTCCAGAATGCGTGCGAGTTGGGGACGAAGTGGATGATACCGGATTTTGTGGCTGAAGAATTCGAGGCGCTGCTGCCGCCGTTGCATCCGGCGAGCAGAATCGCGAGAAGGAAGAGATGAATTGCCCCCGAAGTGCGGCCCACGTCGGGAAGATAAGCGAAGAATCTGAAGCGAATCTACATTTGAATCGGCAAGAAGTGTTCTCTTGATGACTATTTGTCACGAACGCTGGCCGGTCAGAAATGCGAAAGGAGAGAGATGTGCGTCGGCGTATATAATGACGCTCGGCAACCTAACCCCTAACCCCTTCCCCTAGTGGAAGGGGGACAATCGGGCGAGGGGATTTTGCATGTGCGTTCAGAGGAAGGGGGACAATCGCGAGGGGATTTGGGGGTGCGTTGAAAAGGGGCGGGTGATCGGGTAGCCATTCTTGTTCGATGTCGTCACGAGTTGCCAGGAAATCGGCGCCGGAACCGCCGTCTATTGAGACGCTGCGGGCGCGGATGGATGAGATCAATCTCAAGATTCTGCGGCTGATCTCAGCGCGCGCGAGCGTGGCGACGGAGATTGGGCGGCTGAAGCATGATAGCGGCGGCGAGGTTTATCAGCCGAATCGTGAGCGCGCGATTATCGAGAAGATGATCGCGGAGAACCAGGGGCCGCTCACTGACGAGCAGGTCAAGCGGATTTACGTCGAGATAATTTCGGCGTGCCGCGCGCTCGAGCATGAGCCGCGCGTCGCGTTTCTGGGCCCCGAGCATACGTACTCGCATGAGGCAGCGGCCTTGCGATTCGGCTCGAGCATCGCACTGATGCCGCTGGAGTCGTTCGCGGCGGTGTTCCAGGCAATTGAAAATGGGCGCGCCGATTTCGGCGTCGTGCCGGTCGAGAACTCGACTGAAGGTTCGATTAACCTGGTGCTCGACCTGCTGATCGATACGCCGCTCATGATAATTGGCGAAGTGCTGCTGCCGGTTCGTCCTTCTATATTGTCGCTCAGTGGCAAGCGCGGCGAAGTGACCAAGATAGTTGCCCATCAGCAGCTGCTCGCTCAGTGCCGCGGCTATCTCTCGGCGAATTTTCCGGGGACGGATATCGAGCCAGTGGCGTCGAACGCGCTGGCGGCGCAGCGTGCAGCGGCGGATGCGTCGATTGCGGCGATCGCGTCGAAGGCGGCGGGCGAGGCGTATGGGCTGAAGACGATCGCCTCGAACGTGCAGGATGTCGCCGCGAACACGACGCGGTTTCTCGTGATGGGCACGCGGCCGATCGAAAAGTCGGGGAAGGACAAGACCACGCTGCTGTTCGCAGTGGCGGATCGGGTCGGAACGCTCAACCAGGCGCTGAACCTGTTTGCGCGCAACGCGATTAACATCTCGAAGATTGAGTCGCGTCCGCTCCGTGCGCGGCCGTGGGAGTATTTGTTCTTTGTCGACGTAATGGGGCATCGTGAGGACCCCAAGCTGGCGCGCGCGCTGAAATCGTTGTCGAGCAAGGCTCTATTCTTGAAGGTCTTAGGATCGTATCCTGAAGGTAGGTCGGCCGCTGCCTGAGCCGGGCAGTTCACGTTTACTCCGCGGCCGTTCCCCGTTTTGATCAAAGCACAAGATCTCGTACTTCCATCCGTTGCCGCGCTTGCTCCGTATGAACCGGGCAAGCCGATTGAGGAGTTGCAGCGCGAGCTCGGAATCGGCGAACCGGTCAAGCTGGCGTCGAATGAGAATCCGCTGGGGCCGTCGCCGCGCGCGATCGAGGCGATCAAGGCGGCGCTGCCCGAGCTGAATCGCTACCCCGACGGCGCGAGCTACGAGCTGCGGGCGAAAATCGCGGCGCATCATAAGGTGGGGATCGAGCGGGTGTTTGCGGCGTCGGGATCGGTCGAGGTGCTCAACCTGCTCGCGTTCCTGTACCTGAGGCCGGGACTCAACTCGGTTTATTCGGAGCATTCGTTCGCCATCTATCCGCTGGCGACGGCGGCGGCCGGCGGGGAGCATCGCGTGGCCAAGACCAGCGATGGGTTCTCGCATGACCTCGACGCGATGGCGGCGGCGATCGATGCGAACACGCGAATCGTTTTTCTCGGCAATCCCAACAATCCGACCGGGACGATTTACCGGCGCGCCGAATGGAAGCGGTTCCTCGAACGGGTGCCGGAGAATGTCGTGATCGTCGCCGACGAGGCGTACTTCGAGTTCGTGCGCGATGCGCAATACCCGGACTCGATGGAAGACCATGACGACCGGCGGCTGATAATCACGCTGCGGACGTTTTCGAAAATTTTCGGGCTGGCGGGCATGCGCGTCGGCTACGCGGTGGCGCGGCCCGACATGATCCAGATGCTGCATAACGTGCGGCAGCCATTCAACGTGACGTCGCTCGCGCAGGTGGCGGCGATTGCGGGGATGGACGATCGCGCGCATGTCGCGCGGACGCTGCAGGTTAACGCCGAGGGCATGGACTATCTCGAGCGTGAATTCGCGCGGCTGGGGCTGCCGTTCGTGCCGAGTCACGCGAATTTTTTCCTGGTCGATGTGGGCGACGGGCGCGCCGTTTACGACAAACTCTTGCGCAAGGGCGTGATCGTGCGGCCGATGCATGGTTATGGATATCCGCGGCACGTGCGAATCAGCGTCGGGCTGCCCGAGGAGAATCGGCAGTTGGTGGCGGCGCTCGGCGAAGTGATGGGCACGCAATCGTGAAGAATCGAAACGCAGAACGGATCGCGCAAGTGTTGATCGTCGCGATGTTCGCGGTCGCGATCTGGACGTGGCCGTCGGCTCCGGCGCAGATTCCGATCCATTGGGATATTACGGGGCAGGTAAACGGCTACGGATCGAAAGTCGTCGGGCTGTTCCTGTTGCCTGTGATTGCGCTTGCGGGCTATGCGCTTATCGGGTGGGCTCCGAGATTCAATCCGGCGCGACCTGTCGAGTGGAACGCGCTGTCGTGGTTCGGGGCCGCGTATGTGCTTCTGATGGCGGGAGTGTTCGGCGTAGTGGTCGCAGACGCTCGCGGGTCGAACGTGAATATGAACTACGTTGTCTTTCCGCTGGTCGCACTGCTGTGGATCGCGATCGTCAACCTGCTGGTGCGATCAGGACGAGCCAAGGCGGCGAGGACCGCGCCACCCGGTGGAATCCAAGTCTGATGGCGCAACTGTTTCGACAGATGACTGTGTGCGGCGTCGGGCTGATCGGAGGATCGCTTGCGCTGATCGCCAAGCGCGCTGGTGTCGTCGGCAAGGTCGTTGGGCTGGGACGGTCGCAGGCGAACCTGGACGTTGCGGTCGAGCGCGGCATGATTGACTTAGCGACGCGTGACCCGGTCGAGGCGGCGCGCGGTGCGGACCTGATTGTGTTGGCGGTGCCGATACTGACGATGCGTGCGACGCTGGAGAAAATGATCGAGCATTCGGCGCTTGACGCGGTGATCACCGATGTTGGCAGCGTGAAAGGATATGTTGTGCGCGAGCTGGAGCCGTTGATTACGGGCAAACGATCGCTCGTCGCGGCGCATCCGGTGGCTGGAAAGGAGACGACCGGCGCGGTGGCGGCTGATCCAGCGCTGTTTCGGGATCGGCGGGTGATTCTTACGCCGTCGGCGAAGAGCACGCCTGAGGCGATCAACAAGATCGAGCAGTTGTGGGACGAGACCGGCGCGTGCGTCGAGATGATGGACGCGGCCGAGCACGATGCAATCCTCGCGCGATCGAGTCATCTGCCGCAGGCGGTGTCCACTGTGCTGGGCGCGGCTCTTGATGCTGAAAAAATCGGCGACAAGCTTGCAGCAGAGTATGGCGCGGGCGGACTGCGCGATACGACGCGGCTGGCGGCGTCGTCGTGGGAGATGTGGCGCGATATCTTTGCGACGAATCGCGATGCGATCGCGGCGGCGCTGAAACTTTACGGGCGCACCTTCGCGGAATTTCAGCAGGCTGTTGAAGCAGGCGATACGTCGGGCATCGAGAAGATTTTCAATCGCGGGCGCGCGATGCGGGAAAAGATCAGATGAGCCGAGTGTGGAGCGCTGCGCGATTTCAGAACCGGAACCGGCTCCGCGTACGCGGAGCTGTCCGGAGGCCAGAAGCCATTTCCTCCCGTCGCTACGCTCCCGTCGTCAGGATGACACACATATGCGCTCGCCATGTTCACGTCGTGATGACCCGCAAGAGCGCTCGCGGTGCTCGCGTCGGCGGGATGACAGACGGAGCGGGACGCGGGATTCCGGAAGGGTGTAGATGAGCCGCAAGGAACCGATTGTTGCGATCGACGGGCCGGTCGGGGCGGGGAAATCCGTGGCGGCGCGGGAGCTTGCGCGCGCGCTTGGGTTCTCGTACCTGAACACGGGCGCGATGTATCGGGCGGTTGCGATCGCGGCGCGCGACGCCGGCGTCAGCCCCGATGATCCCGACGTCGAGCAGCGGCTGGCGTCGATACTCAAGGGGATTAAGATAAAGTTCGACGGCGAGAAAATCTTGCTCAATGGCCGCGATGTGACTGTGAAGAAAGATGATCCTGAGATCGGCGAGCTGGCGTCGCGCTTCTCGGCGCTCGGCGCGGTGCGTGCGCGGATGCGCGACTTGCAGCGCGCGGCGGGTGCGGACGGCGGCGTCGTGATGGAAGGACGCGATATCGGCACGGCGATTTTCCCGGACGCCGAGTTCAAGTTCTTTCTCGTCGCCGATGTGAAAACGCGCGCGCGCCGTCGATTTGAAGAGCTGACGAAAAAAGACGCGTCGATTAGCGAGCGCGAAGTGCTCGAGCAACTGGTCGAGCGCGACCGCCGTGACAGCGGGCGCGAACTGGCGCCGCTCAAGCGCGCGGACGATGCGATAGAGATAGATTCAACGAAACTTTCGATCGACGCGGTGGTCGCGGCGATGAAAGCGAAGATTAACGCTCGAATCAACGCCGCCAAGGACTTGAAACGAGCCTAGCCCGGTTGTAAGGATTGCAGCAGCCCCGAAGTCCCGAAAGGTCCCAAGGTTCCCCCAAAATGGAGAAAGTGTTGCCAGAACAGATCAGCGGAGGAGAAAATGACTTTGAGTCGTTGATGGAAGAGAGTTTGAAGGCTCCCCGTCCCGGCGATGTGCTGGTTGGAAGAGTGCTTCTGATCACGCGCGACAGCGTCATCATCGACATCAACTACAAGTGCGAAGGGCAGGTCCCGCTCGCCGAATTTCTT